>MDTG01419784.1_pt1 | contig 31615 bp, 32 predicted proteins | sample 811421 | NCBI WGS metagenome assembly MDTG01 (sample SAMN05326645, study PRJNA326480) | marine metagenome | isolation source: seawater | place: Pacific Ocean: South East | collected 2011
GTAGGAAGTACAATTCCAATAGGTGTTGGATTATCCTGGAATATGAAACTAAAAAAAATGAAAAATATTGTCGTAATTTTTTTTGGTGATGGAGCTACCGAAGAAGGTGTTTTTTTAGAAAGTTTAGACTTTGCATCTTTGCACAGCTTACCTGTTCTTTTCGTATGTGAAAATAATCACTTTTCAGTCTATTCACCTTTGTCAAATAGACAGTCAAAAAAAAGAGATATAATTAAAGTTGCAAAAGCAGTTGGAATTAATGGTTCTAAAATCCATGGAAATGACGTTTCAAACATATACAAAAAAAGTAAAAAAATTATTAATAATATTAAACAAAACTCAAAACCTTATATATTATTATTAGATACTTTCAGACATTTAGAACATTGTGGTCCAAATAATGACAATCATCTTAATTACAGATCAAATGATTATATACAAAAATGGTTAGATAATTGCCCAATAAAGACTTTAAAAAAAAAATTATTAACAAAAAAATTTATAACCCATACACAAATTAAAAATTATGAGAATAAAATATCAAATGAAATAAAGTTTGCATTTAAATACGCTTATATTTCAAAGTTCCCTGAAAAAAAATACTTGTCAAAAAATATTTATGCTTAAAAAAAGAATAATTACTTTTGCTTATGCAATAAATGAAGCGTTAGCGCAAACTATGCAAAAAGATAAAAATGTAATTATCATGGGTTTGGGGGTTGATGATCCTGGGGGAGTGTTTGGAACAACTAAAGATTTAATAAAAAAATTTCCTAAGGACAGAGTTTTTGATATGCCAACATCTGAAAATGCATTTACTGGCTTTGCAATAGGTCTTGCAATAAGTGGTAAGAAACCGATAATAAGTCATCAAAGAGTTGAATTTTCACTTCTCTCCATGGAGCAAATAATTAATCAAGCATCAAAATGGTTTTATATGAGTGGTGGCAAAGTCCCAGTCCCAATGGTAATAAGATTAATAGTTGGAAGAGGTTGGGGTCAAGGACCTCAACATTCACAGTCATTAGAAGTTTTATTCTCTCATATTCCAGGCCTTAAAGTAGTTTGTCCAGCAACACCTTTCGAAGCGAAAGGTATGTTAATTGAAAGTATAAAAGACAAAAACCCTGTTATTTTTTTTGAACACAGATGGCTCCATCTTACCAAAGGTTATGTTCCAAAAAAAATGTATTCAATTCCATTAAATGGTCCAAGATTGATGAAAAAAGGAAATGATATTACTATAATTTCGTTTTCTTATATGCTAATTGAGTGTTTAACAGTGAGTAAAATTTTATCTGATAATAATATAAAAGCAGAAGTTATGAATATTAGTGTATTAAATCCATTAAATATAAAAAAAATAATTAATTCAGTTAAAAAAACAAAAAAAGTCATAATTGTAGACAATGGTTGGAAGAATTATGGAATAGGATCAGAAATATTCACAAGGATATTTGAAACTTTTAAAAAAAATAAAATTGTCTGTGAAAGAATGGGAATAGCTAATACTCCAATTCCTAGTACTATTAGTTTATCTAAGTTTTCGTATCCAACAAAATTTACAATTATTAAAAAAATCGAAAAAATTTTAAAAAAAAAAATTATTATAAAAAATAAGTATTTTTCAAAAATTCCATCAGACCAACCTGATAAAAATTTTCTTGGTCCATTTTAAAAAATATGAATTTAATTAATAAACACAATTCACTTATAGACAGTCCAGTCGTTTCAGAAAATTGGAAATTGATGAAAGAAAATGATAGAATTGATCAAGTCAAAAAGTTTCTTCTACAAAATATCAACAATATAGAATATGATGTAATAAAAGCTTCAGCAGATGGACAAGTTACAATTAAAATTCGCCAAAGTATTCCAGCATCAAAAAGAGGTTTAGTGTTATTAGAGATTGAAGAAAAAATGAAAAAAAATCTAGATAAAGGATTAACTTTGTGGTTAGAACCAATCGGTGATAAGAGTAAGTTAAGAAATTTAAGAGGCATAAGTATAAAAACTTAAAGTGTTGTATTATTATGAAAAAGAATTTTAATAACGATAATTCCGTTGATACTAATGAGGGTAAATTAATTTTAGACTCTCACAAATTATCATACCATTACGATAGAGTAGAAGCCTGGGAAAATAATCAAACAATTGCTCCTGTTAGTGTAGATATGGCTTTGACAAGGGCTTGTGGCGCGATGTGTTCTTTTTGCTATGCAATGATTCAAGAACCTCAAGAGAGATCAAACATCAAAGTAAAAGAAGCTTTAAATTTAGTTGATGATTTTGCTGAAATAGGTGTGAAAGGAGTTTCATTAATTTCTGATGGAGAAAGTACTTTATCTAAAGCATATGTTCCGTTTATACAACATGCTGCAAAAGCTGGAATTGATGTAGGAAATGCAACTAATGGATGGGAATGGGAACCAGACAAAATAGATCAAGTATTGCCACACCTTACATGGGTAAGGTTTACAGTTGGTGCTGGAAAGGCGGAGTCATATGCTAAAATAATGTTTAAAGACTCTGAGCACACTCATGTTTTTGATAGAGCGATGAAACATATTAAGTATGCAGTTGATTTGAAAAAAAAATTAAATCTAAAAGTAACATTAGGAATTCAAATGGTTTTGGTGCCTGAATTTAAAGATGAAATTTTACCTTTTGCTAAACTGGCAATTGATTTAGGAGTTGATTATGGAGTAATTAAACACTGCTCTGACGATGAGTTTGGAAGTTTAGGTGTTGACTATTCAAAATATGAAGGAATGTATGACTTACTTGAAGAAGCTGAAAAAATGAGTAATGAAAAAACAAAAGTTATAGTTAAGTGGAGTAAAATTAAGGATAAGGGTTTGCCATCATACAAAAGGTTTTATGGACCCCAATTTTTATTGCAAATTAGTGGAAGTGGTCTAGTAGCACCATCTGGAATGTTTTTCAATGCAAGATACTCAAAATTTCATATTGGCAATTTTGTTGACGAGCGATTCATAGATATTTTTAAATCTGATAGATACAAAAAAATAATGAATTATTTAGCTTCACAATATTTTGATGCTCAAACAATGATGGGGACTCTCCCAATACAACATTATGTAAGTGAGGCTTTAGATAAACATATAAAAGGTATCTCACGAATAAATCCAAATTATAAAGACAAACCGTTACATGTAAATTTTCTTTAGTTAAAGAAATTTATGAAAAAAAAAAAATTTCTTTTATCTTAAATTCTATCAGTGAAAAAAATAAAATAAAAAATTATAAAAAAGGAAATATTGTATATTTATTTAATTTTTCTAATAATTTAAAAAATTATACATCAAATATTTTAGATTTTTATATTTCAACAAATAATTATAAAAAATATAATACTTTGAAAGACAATCTTTGTAAAAATTGGTTTGCTAAATATGCAAATAAAAATTTCAATACTCAAAAAAAAAACTTAATAGGAAATATTTTATTTGGAAGGTTACATTCAGACTTTACAGATAAGCTGAGAATTTTATTATCATTAAATACTATATCAAAAAAATATGATAAAGTTTATTACTCCTCAAGTCTTCCAACTGAGTTTGTAAAGCTTACTAAATATTTTAACAACCTTAAAGAATTTAAATGTAAAAGTAACATTCCAAGCTTTTTACAATCAATAACAAAAAGAAGTACTTTTCATTACTTTCCTTCAGTACACAAATTATCTAATATTGCCAGGAACATCCAAAATTTTTCTTATGATGTAGAAAAAAAAAATAAAATACTTGTATTTCCAGATCCTTATTTCCAAAAATTATTTAATAAAAGAAAAGATACAATTTATCTTAATTCTATTAACTTTAAAAAAGGTTTTTATTATAAATATAACGTAAAAAAAAATTTTTACTTCAAGAAATCAGATTTAAATAAAAATGAGATTAAAAAATGTATTTTAAATATAACAGGTAAAGCAAACAAACTTCAAATTACAATTGCAGATATTCTTAGTGAATCAATTTTAATAAATTATTATGACGGAATAAAATATTTTAATTGGTGTTATGATCATAATATTGAACTATTGAAAAAATATAGTCCATCTAAAATAGTTATGTCTAACACTATTTCTTTTCATTATTTAATTATAAATTATTTGTCAAAACAACTGGGTATTAAAACAGCAATTTCATTTGATGGAATTGAAACAGTATTTAATCCGCTAAATATTTTAATTGAAAAAAATAGATATATTTATGACAAGCTTATTTGTTATGGAACTGCTGATTATAAACTAAATTTAAGACATCAAATAAAAAAAAATCAACTTATATTAGCTCAAATACCAATTTTAAATAAATTTAAAAAATATAAGGAAAAAAAAATAAAAAAGTATGATTTTATAATTATGGCTTATCAACCAAGAACAAACAACTTAGAGTCAAGATGGGACAAAAAAATTTTTAATGCGCTTCAAGTTATTATATTATTAAACAAATTAAATTATAAAAAAATTGGAATTAAATTAAAACAAGATACGCAAAATACCAACAATGAATTTAATTATATTCAAAAATTTATTACTAAAAATGATCTAAGTTGTGAAATCATAGAGGGAAACATTGTAAAATTATTACCAAACATAAAAAATATTGTAGGTGGTATATCCACTGCAATTTGGGAGGCTGGTTCAATTGGAATACCCTATTATATTTATGAACCTTTAAATATGGGCTTATTGGATTTTCAAATCCAAAAATCTATCTTATTTAATAAAAATAAATGCGCTAGAGATTTAAAAGAACTCGAAAACAAAATTAGAAATAAAGCTCATTTTAAAATAAATAAATCTTTAATGTTTGATGGTACACCGTTAGATGAATTAAATTTATAGATTTAATTTAGATATTTATTCCAATTTTTAGTTGCTGTTTTAATTTTTTTTGGTGTCCACAAAGGAGCTTTTTTCCACCAATCTATATTTTTAAGAATAATTTTTATACCTTCTTTGAGAGAAATTTTAGGTTTCCAATTTAATTTTTTACTAATTTTGTCAATATTAGCATCAGTTTTTCTTGGCTCACCAGGTCTCCATGGTAAAAAAACTTTTTTATCATATATAAGCTTTGCTAAATAATTTATTTTATTTGGATTCCCACTTCCTAAGTTAAATATTTCATTTTTATAATTAGCTATCGATGCTTTATAAAAAGCTTCACACAAATCTGATATGTATAAAAAGTCTCTCTTTTGATTTCCGTCACCAACAATTGTAAGTGGTTTTTTTGATAGAAATTGTTTAATAAAAACACCAATGACAGCACCATAGACATTCGTAGTTCTTGATCTTGGACCATAAGCATTAAATATTCTAATTGATATTACAGGAATTTTATAAACTTTTCCCCAATGCAAAACTGCCTGCTCTCCTACATATTTACTGAAAGCGTACGGATGTTGGATATTTATTTTTTGTTTCTCAGAAGTTTTTCTTTTTGAAAGTCCGTAACATGTTGATGATGCAGCATATAAAAATTTCTTTATTTTGAATTTATTTCTGAGTATTTCTAGTAGTAAAACTGTATTAAGAGCATTATTTTTAAAGTATTTATACGGTTTTTCAATTGAAGGTATTAATTCGCCATTACCTGCAAAATGAAAAACATAATCTATTTTCTTAATTTTTTTTGATATTTTATTAAAATTTTTTAAATCACTATTTATGAAAACAAATTTACTATTTTTTAAATTAGCATTTATATTTATAATTTTTCCTGAAGTTAAATTATCTATACCATAGACTTTGTGTTTTCTTTTTAGCAGGTAATCAGTCATGTGACTCCCAATAAATCCTGCACATCCAGTAACTAAAGAAACTTTCATTAAGATCTACTTCATTTTAAATTTTTAATTACAAATTAACAGTTTTATATAATATATTTCTCTCAATGAAACAAAAAATGAAAGGAATCTGGTTTATTGGTGCTTCTGGATCAGGAAAAACATATGCATCAAAAATTCTAAAAAGAAGAATAAAGAATAGTATACTAATTGATGGAGATGAAGTAAGAAAGTATATAAGTAAAGATTTAAAATATAACAAGATTGATAGGGTAACCCAAACTAAAAGAATATTAGGTTTTTCAAAAATTTGTATTAAACAAAAAATTTTTCCGATTATTTCTACATCTTATTTAAGCAAAAAAATTGCAAATATTTTAAATAAAAATTCTATTAAGATTTATGAAGTTTCAAGAGATAAAAAATTTCTATTTAAAAAAATAAAATCGAAAAAAAATGTTGTAGGTATTGATATTTTTTTCGAAAATTTTAAAAGAGAAAATTTAATAAATGATAAGACATTTAAAAATAAAATTAATAATATCTTAAAACTTTTGAGGATTTAGCTACAAGTAAATCTTTTTGATTATCTATCTCAAACCAAAAGTTTTTAAATATTTTATAGTTTAGCCCTAATTTACGGTACTTAATAAATTCGTTCAAAAAAGTAGTTAAATCTATTGATGTATTTTTCAATAATTTGTAAAATTTTTCCATTTCAAAAAAATCTTTTTTACTAATTTTTATAATTCCCATAAACTGATACTTTGGAAGTAGTTTTTTTATATCTGTTCCAATTTCAATAACCTTTTTTCCTTTTAATACAACATTTTCTGCATCTAAATAAATTTTTTTTTTAGACATTCTTTTTTCCCAGTTTTTTTTCCAATGCGCGTTTAAAGGTAGGCAAGTGTTTCTTATTTTTACTAGTTTCTCAATGATTTTAAAATCATATATTATATCTGCATAACTTATTACTACGTCACTATTTACATATTTAGAAACTTTAAACATACTATGGACCATATTAGACTTTGAAAATTCTTGATTATTTATAATTTTATGTTTGTTATAATATTTTTTAATTAATTTAGATTTATAACCAGCAACAATTATTGTCTCATTAAAATATTTTGAATTATCTAGTATTCTATCAATTATCCTTTTTCCATTAATTTCTATAAAACTCTTAGGTTTATATTTTGTTAAACTTTTTAATCTGGATCCTCTTCCTGATGCTAAAATTATAAGTTTCATAAATTTTTTAACTCTATCTTGTCAATTGCTTTTAAAAACCTATGTCTCTCAGGATGCCAAATAATACCTTTAATTTTTAATTTTTTATGAACATAAGATTCTATTGTTCTATCATTTGCTTCTGAATTTTTTATTAGGCTTTTTCCTAACTTATTTATTCCTATATTATGAAAGGAGTTTACAAAAAATCTTTTTTTATTTTTATAAGTGATATAGTGTGAGCCAACATGTCCTTGAACTTTTATTAAATTTGATGCAAACTTGTGAGCAATGAAATGCGCTCCATGACAGATACCTAAGATCGGTATCTTTTTGCTTAAGGCTTGTTTAAAGTAAAACGTATCTATCCTGTCTCTTATTATATCAGGTTTTTTTTTTGAAAATTTTTTAATTGTATTTCCACCTGAAATTACCAGCAATCGTGTTTTTTTTGATAAATTTTTAAATTCTGATAAAACAATCACTTCTGATTTATAAAATTTTGTAAGCATTTTAATCAGTTTTATATCAACTGAAATTTCAATCTGTCTTGTATATGGTTCTTTTATACTTGGCACTACATAAATCATTATATTAGATCAAATTTCTTAAGTTGCGTATCTATTTTAATAAAACCAGATTTAGTTATACTCTCATAATTTTTTTCTCCTACGCCTATCATAGCAGGAATGTTTAATTCTGCACATCTTATAGCCATATGTGAATTAGCTCCTCCAAATCTTGTAACAAGACCTTTAATTTCAAAATTAAAAATAAAATCATAACCAGGATCAGCATTTTCAATACACAGAATTTTATTTTTCATTTTTGAGAAATTAATTTTCTTGTTGTAGACATTTATTTTTCCAGCAACTATTTTATTTGTGATAAAGTTTATTTTAGTTTGAATAGAATTAAATAAATATATACTTTTTTCATCAGTTATTACCTCAGGTAAAGGAATTCTTAAATTTAAATTATACTTTTTTTTATTTTCTAAAATTTCTTTTTTTAAAATTCTTGTGGTATCACCTGAATCTAAGTTGTAGTGTAAATTCGTTATAGTTTCTAAATTTAAGAAAGATAAATCTTCTTTACTTATATGATATTTTCTTCCAAAATCTTTAAGATTTTTAAAAACCATATCTATACTTTTTGAAAATATAAATTTTGAATATTCTCTTAATTCTATAGAGTCTTTTATAAATTTTAATAATTTTGCAGAACTTATATTTAATTTATTTTCTTTAAGTTTTTTATTTATTTTCTTAATTTGTAAATCTGTAAATTTGAATTTTTTTGATTTAATAGTTTTTTTATTTTTACTTATCTTTTGAAAATATAAATTATAGCCATCTTTATAATTTAAATTATTAATTTCATAAGTATTTGGTCTTAAATGACCGTATTTATTTATAAATTTCTCTTTATTTAAAAAATTAATATCAATTTGCATTTGTTTATTTATAGTTTTAATAGAGTTTAAAAATTGAGATTTTTCTTCTGCACTTATAATTTTTTCACTTACAAATGAATTTAACATTTCTACGGCTATAAAAGCACATCTGGCTATACCTGAGAATGCATATGTTCCATATTTCTTACAATCTTCCAATAAAAAATAAATTTTATTTATTTGATGTATATCAAGTTGATTGATTTGTTTTTGTTTAATTATAAGTTTTTTAATGGAGTCTGAATTTTTTATGTATTCGTTCATGGATCTTGCATTAATTATTCTTAAATTATTAAGTATTTCTATTATTTCTTTCTTAGAAAATTTATTTTTAAGATCATTAAAAATTCTATTTCTTGTTGAAAGAGTGTAGCAAGTGTAAAGTATTTCAAATTCAACTTTATCATGAAAATCTTTGTTCTTTTTAAACTTATCAAGGTAATATTTTATAAGTTTTTTTGATAACCCAGCGTTTAGTTTGCTGGGTATCCATGAATTAAAATCTATTCTGACATCAATATAGGGTGTTCCAAAAAAAGTGGTCATAAGATGATGAGAACTTAAATCTTTAAAACCAATGTTTTTTCTATTTGATGACCATATATGATCTGTGATAATCTCTCTGTATAACGTTAAGGCTAAAGGTCTTGGTTTTAATCCAATTATTTCAGCAGGGTTCCAATCAGGCATAACGCCGAAATAAGTCGTATCCCCTATTAAATCATAATGTTTACTTTTTAATTTACTTATTTTTTTTTTTAATTTTATTAATATTTTATTTAAATTTTCCTTTGATATTAAATTTTTCTCCTTAATAAAAATTGGTCTTACTTGAAGAATAAATAGCTTATTATTTTTATTTATTGCAAATTCAATATCTAATGAGTCATTTTTAAAAATTTTAATTAATTTCTTTGCAATAAAAATTATTCTCTTAAAATTTTTATTCTTTGTTTCATAAAATTTATTATCAATGAAATTAAATGTGTCAGTGTTTATTCTTCCTGAAGTAACTAACGTTGTATCTTTTCCCTTAGAATAATTTATCACAAAATATGGTAATTTACTTTGCAAATCTCTAGTAGTGCACACACCAGACATTTTTACATCATGTACCATGTCTTGTACAAAAAATTGGTTTTTATAGTTATTGTCGAAATCATTTATAATCTCAGAAATATTAAACAGAATTATTTGATTAATTTTTGGGTCTATGTTTAAAAAACTTTTATATTTCCCTGCATTAGTTTTTTTTAAGGCATCTTCTTTAACGCTAGAAGATCTTAAAGCTATTTTACCTTTAAAATTTTTTTTTATATCCTCTAATATTTTGTATTTATTTTTATTAAAATCTTTTACATTGTAGATCTTTAATTTAGGAACATTGATGCCTATTTTTTTTAAATTTATTAATGTTTGAGCTTTTGTAGAAAATTTCATATTTTAAAAAGTATATTTTATAGGATTTTTAAGTATAAATATAAAAAAAGTATGTCAAATATAATCAAAAAATTAATTTTTTTTTTTTATATCCTGTAAAGAAGTTCATAACACCAAAAAACTCAATAATTTTCTCTACAAACTCACCATATAGATATGGGGGGGGTCCTAAATATTTATTTGAATATTTATCCAAGAAAAATTTTGACTGCTATTGGTGGACAAAAAATGAAGAAATTAAGAATTTCTTAAAAAATAAAAAATTAAATTATTTTTCACCATTAAATTTTATTAATTTTTTAAAATTAATTTTTAATACAAAATTAGTAATTGACTCTGGAGATGATCATTATGATTTTTGTGGTTTGTTAAAGAAAGACAAAAGAGTTATTAAGTTATGTGTGGGTCATGGATCTGGACCAAAAATAATAAATTTTAAAAAAAAAAATAAAGTTGGAAAAAATTTTGATTATTTAAGTTTTACAAGTGAATATTCAAAAAAAAAAATTGGAATTGAGCAACTGAAAGTTGATACAAAAAAAATAAAAATTATAGGAAATCCAAAAAATGATATTTTTTTTAATAAATTAAAAGTAAATAAAATTTATAAAGAGAAAAAAATATCAAAATTTTTATTTCCTCAAATTAAAAAGAATATAAAAATTATTTTTTATGCACCAACATGGAGATCTTATAAAACAGGATTACCACTAAAAAATTTGAGTAAATTTAATTTAAAAAAATTTGATATTTTTCTAAAAAAAAATAATTTTTATTTTATATATAACTTTCATATAAATTCAAATTTTCAATATCTTAAAGACCTTGAAAGAATAAAGTTTATTTCGACAGAAATTTATAGTTTTTATGATACAAATAAAATGATGTGCGAATCTGATATTTTTTGCACAGATTGCAGCACATTATCTACAGAGGCTGCTATACTAAATAAACCACAAATTATTATTTTTCCTGATTATAATAAATATTGTAAGTTCCATGGATTTATTGAGCCATTTAAATCAAATATCCCAGGAAAATTTGTAAACGATCTAGGCAATTTGAAAAAATATTTAATAAAATATAAAAGTAGAGAGAAATACCTTTCTGAATATAATATAAAAATTAAAAATTATTTAAATAAATATTATGACAAAAAAATAACAAACTCGTTAGTTTTGCATAAAAACTTAATTAACGATATTTTATCTCTTTAAGCCAATGTTTATAAAAAAAAACAAATTTAAAAATTTAATTGTCGATAAGAACAAAACTATAAAGGATGTTTTGATATCATTAAATAAAAGTAGTTTACCAGACAAAAAAATGTGCATAATAACATATAAATCAAAGGTTTTGAATGTTTTAACTGATGGTGATGTAAGACGAATAATGATAAATCAAAAAAACCTTGATGAAAAAATTTCAAAATACTTACAAAAAAAGTTTATTTATGGAACATCAAAAGAAACCGAAATTGAGTTAAATAATAAGCTTAAGAAATATAAAATAGATTTTATTCCAGTCTTAGACAAAAAAAAAAATTAATTTCTATTTTTTACAAGGATTATATTTTTAACAACTATAAAAAAAAATACTCTAATGAGGTTTTCATCCTAGCAGGTGGAAGAGGAAAAAGAATGTTTCCTTTGACAGATTTTACTCCTAAACCATTATTAAATATTGGTAAAGAAACGATACTAGAAACTTTGATAACTCTATTTAAAAATCAGGGTTTTTTCAATTTTACAATTTCTGTAAATTATATGTCAGAACAAATTATTAATTATATAAAAGAGAAAAAATTTTCTGATGTCAATATAAATTTTGTCTTTGAAAATAAAAAACTAGGTACTGCAGGACCACTTTCTAAACTGAAAATGCAGTCTAATAAACCAGTAATAGTAGTTAACGGTGATATTTATACACGATTAAATTTTTTTGAACTTTTAAACTTTCACAATAAAAGAAAAAATGAAATAACGATTGGATCTCATTTCTATAATCAAGAAGTACCTTATGGCGTAATTGATAACAAAGTTAGAAGACATGAAATAATAAAAGAAAAGCCATCTTTTCAATATATGATTTCAGCAGGAATTTATATAATTAATAAAAAAATTATAAAAAAAATCAAAAAAAATAAATTTTTAAATATGAATGATTTAATAAATTATGAATTTAAAAAAAAAACAAAAATTGGAATATTTCCGATTCATGAATTGTGGATGGATATTGGTGATCATGGTAGTTTCATAAATGCTCAAACTAAAATAGATCAAGAATGGTAAATAATCCAAATGTTTCAATCTAAAGTTCTTTTAATTGGTTTTGGTTCAATTGGACGAAAACATTACAAAATTCTAAAAAAACTTATTAATATTAAAAATATAAAAATTTTAACAACTCAAAAAAAAATTAAAAATATTTTAATCAATTTTGAAGCGATAAAATTATATAATCCTGATATTATAATTATAGCATCAACTACAGATAAACATTTTCAACATTTGAAATATGTAAATTCAATTTTAAAAAATAAAATTATTTTAGTTGAAAAACCACTTTTTCATAAACCAATAAATTTAAAAAATATTCAAAATAAAATTTTTGTTGGTTATAATTTAAGATTTCACCCAATTATACAGTTCATTAAAAAAACAATTAATAAAAATAAAATTTTATCTTCTGAAATACATTGCTCTTCATATTTACCTGATTGGAGAAATAGACCATTTAAATATACATCCTCTTTTTCAAAAAAATTAAGTGGTGGAATTTTAAATGAACTATCTCATGAAATTGATTATGCACGCTATTTATATGGTAATTTAAGTAAAATAAATGTCTTAACCAAAAAAAATTCAAATTTAAAAATTACATCTGCCGACTATGCTAATATTACTTTAAAATCATTAGATGGAGCAATAATTAATATAAACTTAAATTATTATTCAAAGCTCACCAAAAGATTTATAATTTTAGACATGAATAAGTTATCTTTATATGCAGACTTAATAAATGGGTTTGTATCAATTAAAAATAAAAATGGTAAATCTTCAAAAAAATATTTCTTAATTGATAAAGACTTTACCTATAAAGAACAATTAAAAGCGCTTTTAAGAAAAGATTTTAGATTCTTATGTCAATATAAAGATGGTTTGGAAACTGTAAAAAAAATAAAAATTTTTATGAAAAAAAAATGAAAATTCTTTGTAGTATATGCGGTCGAAAAGGGTCAAAGGGAGTTAAAAATAAGAATTTAACTTTAGTTAAAAACAAACCTCTTATTTTTTATACAATCCAGCAAGCTAAGAAATCAAAATTATTTGATCAAATAGTAGTTTCAACTAATGATAAAAAAATACAAGCAAAAGCTATTGAATATGGAGCAAGTTGTTGGTTTTTAAGATCAAATCGATTATCAAATTCAAGTTCTCCAAAAATTCCAGTTATAAGAGATAATTTAATAAAATCAGAAAAGTATTTTAATTCAAAATTTGAACATATAATAGATCTAGATATTTCTGCACCTTTAAGAGATCATTTTGATATAAGGAAAGCTTACAACAAGTTTAAAAAATTTAAATACGATAATCTATTTTCTGTAAATAAAAGTAAAAAAAATCCTTATTTTAATATGGTGGAGATGCGTGGAGCAAAGGTTTACCTATCAAAAAACAAAAAAAAATTCTATTCAAGACAACAATTGCCAACAGTATACTCATTGAATGCATCGATTTATGTATGGAAAAGAGAGGCTTTATTGCAACACAATAATCTGATTGGAAAAAAAACTGGTATTTATGAAATGAGTGAAGAAAAATCAATTGATGTAGATTCAAAATTTGATTTAAAACTAGTTAAGTTCTTAATGAAATAAAATTATGAAAAATATTTATATTTTAGGTGGAAATGGTCTAATAGGCAAAGAAATTGTAAAATTGTATTCCACCGATAATGTAAATATATTTGTATTAGACAAAATAGGAATTAAAAAATTTAAAAGAAAAAATATTAAATTTATTAAGTATGATTGTTCCGATGTTAAAAATGCTCAAAGAAAATTAAAATCTTTATTTAAATTGAATGGTAAACCAGACATATTTATAAATTCTTCTTATCCATCCACAAAAAATTGGGCTAAATCAACTATTAATAATTTCGACTATAAATTATTAAAAGATAATTTTGAAATTCATATGAATAATTATGTTTGGACAGCAAAAATTGTAGCAAATGAAATGAAAAGATACAGATCTGGCTCAATAATTTTATTAGGTTCAATATATGGAGTTGTTGCTCAAGATCCAAATATTTATGAGAATACTGGATTGAAAGAAAATTATGGTTATCCAATAATAAAATCTGGCATAATGGCATCAACTAAACAATTAGCAAGTTTTTATGGGAAATTTAATGTAAGGATTAATTGTGTATGTCCTGGAGGTGTTCAAGGACATGTCAAAGGGTCAAAAAAAAAGCAAAGTACTAAATTTAAAAAAAAATATTTAAATAAAATATTACTTAATAGACTTTGTAAGCCTATTGAAGCGGCAAATGTATGTAAATTTTTTGCTTCAGATATGGCATCATATGTTACTGGACAGACTATACTTGTTGATGGTGGATACACTACCTTGTAGTTATGCGAAACTATTTTTTTTTGGATAACAACACAAGTCAAGGTCTGTGGTTTAATAAACACGTTAAATTTTTCCTTAAAAATAAATCACAGATACTGTCAAAAAAAAAAAATACTATTTTTGTAGATGATGACATATTAAATTATCAAGACTGGGCTGACATTAATAAAAAATCATTGATAATTGCAAATAATTTAAGAAAAAAACGTTCTAAAATTCATGAAATTTTAGAAGAAGATACAAATAAAGATACTGCATTGGAAATATTAAAATATTTATATGCTGATTTTATAGCAAATAAAATAAAAAATTATTATAAATTAAAGGATATTTATATTTGTGGATTGTTCAAAAATACTTCCCTGATAAAATTTTTAAAAAAGAAAAAAATCATTAGTCAAGAATTTAAAATTTCAAAATTTTATCTTTTATATAGTTTTGTTTTAAATGCTTTAGAAAGAGTATATTTTATTTTCAAAATTTTTATACTTCCTGAATATATATTTTTTTTAACCAAAAAAGATATATCAAAAAAAAAATATTTCTGTGCATTTAATATTTTCGATGAAAAAATAAAAACAAAAAAAAATAGCTATAATTTCACTAAGATCAAAAAATATCTAAATAAAAAAAGCATCTTAATAGTAGACGTAAATATTAGAGATAATCTCTCTAAATCTGATGCAATTATAAATGATGTGTTATACATGAAAAATATTTTTAAAAATATTTCACTAATTTCTTATTTAAAAAAATTTTATTTAAAATTTTTTATTTATAGATTTCAACTAATTTTTTTTGGATTTAATAGCAAAATTTTATATAGACATTTTTTATCAAAAACATCTTGGGAAGTTTTTTTTAGTGTTTATTCAATTGAAAAATTTATTTCTGCTATGCTTCCGACAAGCATAACCACTCAAAGAATGCAGAAAAAAGGCTCTAAGGAAACTATATTTATATATGAAAGTACAACTCCCAATTTATCACGAATTGAAAACCACAAAAATATAATTGATCAGGTTCAATATAGTCATATGAGTTATACAACTTTAGTGGCCAATAAAATTTCAATCAAATACTTATTAAAGAATTCAAATAAATTTCAAAAATTTAAAGACTTTGGAAACGTTATAAGTGATTTATCAGAAAGAAATTTGGCAAATAAAAAATTAATTAAAAATAAGTTAAATATTAAATATGACAGAAAAATAATAGCTATTTTTGATAACTCTACTGGTTTAAAAGGAGTTTTAAATAAACAGGAGTATATAAAATTTCTAAATTATGTAAATATTTTAGTTAACAAGTACAAGAAATTTTACTTCCTGATGCTTCCCAAGCAACCAAAAAAAAATATTATTAAAGATGACAAATCTATAAAATCAATTTTTAAAGTCCTAGAAAAAAAAAATAATTTTAAATGTTTAGTTAGTGAGCTCACAAATTATCAATTACTTGCAATTTCGGATATTATAATTTCTCAACCAATTAGTTCGCTTATTTATGAGTCACTTTTTTTAAAAAAAATAACTTTAATATATGATAACAGACCATATTTTAAAAATAATGATAATCTTTACGCCAAGATTAATGATAATATTAATATCTTAAGACTTAAATATAAATCAAACATTTTTGATAGTAAATTTTCTAATAGTTTAAGAACAAGATCTAGATTTGCATCTAAATTGATTTTGGGCAAAAAAAAATATAGTTATATCTCTGAACTTACCAACTATTTAAATAGTTGAAATTTGTATGAAACCTGCTTTTAGAGTGATTGCTAGATTAGACATCAAAGATGAGAACCTTGTAAAAGGTATAAATTTTGAAGGTTTAAGAGTTTTAGGTAAACCAAATGAATTCGCTCAGCATTATTATGAAAATGGTATTGACGAGATATTCTATCAAGATGTAATTGCTAGCTTGCTAGGTAGAAATAATTTAAAAGAAATTATAGCTCATAGTAGTAAAAATATATTTGTTCCAATTATCGTCGGTGGAGGAATTAGAAAACTTGATGATATTGAGTTAGTCCTAAAATCTGGAGCTGATAGAGTATCCATTAACTCAGGAGCACTTGAAAATAAAGATTTTGTTAAATCTTCAATCAAAAATTTTGGAAGTTCTAATATTGTAGTATCAATAGAGACAATAAAAATTAATAACCATTATTTAGTAGTAAAATATAACGGGAGAGAAAAAACAAATTATAAACTTGAAGAGTGGATAGAATACTTAAAAGATAATGGTGTAAGTGAAATATGTGTAAGCAGCGTAATTAATGACGGCACTGGTAAAGGAATAAATTATGAGATTTTGGATATTCTATCTAAATTTAAGGAATTATCAGTCATTTATGGAGGAGGAGTAAATTCAGATGATCCAAATAATTTAGATTTAAAAAGATACGAAAATTTAGCTGGATTAACTATATCTTCTTTATTTCATTATAATTTTTATCTAAAACAAAATCAGGACCCAAAAAATTTTAATAAAGGAAATATTGAGTTTATGCTAAAAAAAAATATCCCAAGAAATATTAAACCTTGTCAAATATTGGATTTTAAAGGTAGGCTTACTAAAAATAATATAAATTGTTCAAGAATAGATGTTTAAAAGAGGAAATTTAGAGAAACAAATTGGTAATATTCCAAAAAATACAAAATGGTGTGCCAATTGTGCAATGTCCAACCAAAGACCACGTATTGTTTTTGATAAAAATAATGTTTGTTCAGCTTGCAAATATTTTGATTATAAAAAAACAGTTGACTGGAATAAAAGAGAGAAAGAATTGGAAAATTTACTAGATTTTTATAGATCAAAAAATAATCAATGGGATGTTATTGTTCCAAGTAGTGGTGGAAAAGACTCGGCATATGTTGCACATGAACTAAAATTTAAATATAAAATGAATCCGCTATTGGTAACATGGAGTCCATTAGAATATACTGATATTGGTTTTAAAAACTTTAATGCATTAAATGATAATGGTTTTACTTGCTTAAAAGCTAGTCCAAATGGTAAACTTCAAAGAAAATTAGCTAGACTATGTTTTGAAGAGTTTGGTGATGCTTTTCATGTTTTTGTTCTTGGCCAAATATATTATCCAGTCCACATGGCTTTAAAATTTAATATCAAATTAATTTTTTATGGAGAAAACGGAGAAGTCGAGTATGCAGGAGACCCTGCATCAAAAGATAGACCGTTTACAGATTTAATAGAGAACGAAAATTGGTTGAAGGGATATCTTAAAGGAACATCACTAGAAGATCTGATAAAATATGGGTTGAAAAATAAGGATTACTTTGACGAAAGTGATAAAGATAACCCAGATTTAAAATTTTATAAACCGCCAGAAAAAGAGGATATGATCAGTAAAAATATTTCAAAAATATTTTACTACAACTATTTTAAAAATTGGAACCCTCAAGAAAATTTTTATTATGCTTCAGAAAATACAGGTTTTATTCCAAACCCAGAAAGGACAGAAGGCACATATTCAAAATATGCAAGCTTAGATGATAAAATGGATGGAATGCATTATTATATGAGATATATAAAATTTGGTTTAGGCCGATGTGTTGAGGATGCATCTCATGAAATAAGAGAGGGTCATATTTCTAGAGAAGAAGGGATAAGTTTAATAAATAAATACGAAGGCGAATTTCCAGAAAAATACTTTCAGGATTTCCTTAATTATTTAGATATATCAAAAGAACATTTTTGGGATGTAGTAGACTCATGGAGAGCTCCTCATTTATGGGAGAGAAAAGGAAATAAATGGGAATTAAAAAATCAAATAAAATAAAATTTAAAAGAACTCTTTGTTTTGATCTAGATAATACTTTATGTAAGACTAAAGGATCTAAATATGAAAAATCAGTACCTATTAAAAATAAAATTAAATATGTTAATTCTCTTTATAATAAAAATTATTATATTTTAATATTCACCGCAAGATATATGGGCAAATTTAAAGGAAATAGGTCGAAAGTTTTAAATTATGGATATAATAAAACTTTTAAACAAATAACAAATTGGGGATTAAAATTTAACAAGTTAGAAATGGGCAAACCCTCCTATGATTATATTATTGATGATAAGAGTATTTTCTTTAAAAATAATTGGCTCAAAAAGATGAATAAAATATTAAATGAAAAAAAATAGATGAGAAAAAAAATATTTTTAACTGGTTCTGAGGGCTTCATAGGATCCCATTTGTTAGAATTATTAGTAAAAAATAATTTTAATGTAAAAGCACTCTGCCTTTACAATTCCTTTAATAACTGGGGATGGCTAGATACAATTGATAAAAAAATATTAAAAGAAGTAGAAATTATACCTGGTGATATCAGAGATAAAGATATAATTTTAAAACATACAAAAAAAATTGATACTTTAATAAATCTTGCGGCTCTTATTGCTATTCCATATTCATATCAAGCATCAGAAAGTTTTATCCAAACAAATATAGTTGGACTAAATAATATTTTATCTACAGCACTAAAAAATGAATTTAATGTAATACACACATCAACAAGTGAAGTTTACGGAAATCCTGACAGTTTTCCATTAAAAGAAGAAAATAACGTATTTGCTAAATCACCTTATGCAGCAACCAAAATAGCAGGTGATCAATTGTGCCTTTCATATAATAGAAGTTTTAAGGCACCAGTTACTATACTCAGACCCTTTAACACATTTGGTCCAAGACAATCTTTAAGAGCAATAATACCAACAGTAATTTGTCAAGCAATTTTAAATGATGGTGTAGTAAAACTTGGAAATATTTATCCAAAGAGAAATTTTAATTATGTAAATGATATAGCAGATGGATTTTTAAAAGCTTTAAATCTTAAAAAACATAAAGGGGATTTAATTAATTTAGGTGGTAGTTTTGAAATTTCGATAAAAGATTTAGTAAGTGTGATATCTAATATTTTACAAAAAAAAATTAAGATTGAAAAAGACTATACAAGGCTGAGGCCTGCGAAGGGAGAAGTAGAAAGATTGATTGCGTCAAGAGTAAAATCTCGAAATATTTTAAAATGGAAACCTAAATATGATAATAAGAAAAAGTTTAAAAATGCATTAGTTCAAACTGTAAAATGGTATCAACAAAACCTTAAATTCTTCATAGATAAATCAAGAATTTATAATATCTAAAATATGAAAAGAAATGAGATAGATGTAATAAATAACTTTCTTAGTACAGTAAAAAAAGTTTCTAGAGCAGATATAAATTATATTCATGAACCTTTTCTAAATCATAAAGAGAAAATGATACTTAACGATTGTATTGCAAAAAATGAAGTATCTGCAGTAGGTAATTACAAAAATAAGTTTGAGAAATTGATTAAAAAATTTACTAAATCTAAATACGTTATATCTACATCTACAGGGACTTCTGCACTTCATCTTGCTTTAAGAGCAATTGGTGCAAACAAAGATCATGAGATATTAATTCCTTCTTTCAACTTCATAGCTGCTGCTAACGCCGTATTATATTGTAATTCGACTCCACATTTTGTTGATATAAATAGAAAAAATCTTGGAATCGATCCAGATTATTTACATTCATATTTAAATAAAATTTCAAAAGTAAAAAATAATAAATGTATCAATAAAAAAACAAACAAAATTATTTATGCAGTAATTCCAGTGTATGTCTTCGGAAATTCATACGATATAGAAAAACTTCTGAAAGTTTGTAGAAAATTTAAATTAAAAATGATTGAGGACTCAGCTGAAGCTTTAGGAACCTTTTATAAAGGTCGTCATGCGGGGACCTATGGTATTGCAGGATGTTTAAGTTTCAATGGAAATAAAATTATAACCTCAGGTTCTGGAGGTGCGGTAATTACAAATAATAAAAAAATTTATGAATATATTTCTAAATTAGTTTTAAATGGAAAACTTAAGCATAATTATGAACTAATATATGAAAATCAGTCTTTAAATTTTAGATTATCAGATTTAAACGCTGCATTAGGCTGTGCACAAATAGAAAAAATAAGTTTTTTTTTGAAATTGAAAAGACAATTAGCCAAAAAATATATAAAATTATTTAAAAAGAATAATTCATTTTATTTTTTAAAAGAAAATTCAAATACAAAAAGTAATTATTGGTTAAATACTGTAATTCTTGATGATAAACATATAAATTTAAGAAGTAAAATTTTTCAAAAAGCAAAACTCAAGAAAGTTCCAATTAGACCAGTATGGAAACCACTTCACAGTTTAAATTATTTAAAAAAATATCCAAAATCTAAACTCAAAAATACAAACAAAATGTACAAAAAAGTAATTAATCTTCCGAGTAGTGCAATCTTAGGAAAATGAATTATGTTTCAATATTAGATCTAGGTATAAGTAATATCTTTAGTATTGATGGGTTGTTTAAAAATCTAGGATATAAAACAAAAATTATAAGTTCACCCCAGGATGTTGCAAAATCTAAAATAATAGTTATTCCTGGCGTAGGATCCTTTCCCGCAGCAATGAATTATTTAAATAAAAAAAAACTAATAAATTCTCTTAAGAGATATGCTGAAAACAAAAATCCTATAATTGGTATATGTTTAGGAATGCAACTTTTGTTCGAAAAAAGTACTGAATTTGGAAATAATGAAGGTCTAGGAATTCTACAAGGTGAAGTGGAAGCTTTTAAAAATAGTGTAATTAAAACTCATATCGGTTGGAATAAAGTTTTTTTTAATAAGGATAATATTTTTTACAAATATTTAAAAAAAGAAAAAAATGATCTTTATCGTGATCAATATTATTATTTTGTTCATTCATTCTATCCTATACCAAATGATCAAAACTTAATTTTAACTGAAACTAACTATGGTAGTGAAAAATTTTGTTCGTCAATTCTAAATGAAAATATTCTTGCATTGCAGTTTCATCCGGAAAAAAGTTCAAAAGATGGTATTAATCTTATAAGTAACTTTCTTAAATTTTTAAAAATCAATGATTAAAAAAGCTGTAATATTTTGTGGAGGAAAGGCTACTAGATTTAATAATGGAAAGCCTGGACCATTGAAACCACTTATTAAAGTTAACAATGAAGAAATTTTAATAAAAATAATTAAAATTTATGCAAATAATGGAATTAATGAATTCATACTTTTAGGTGGTTATAAATTTAACAAATTAAATAATTTTTTTAAAAAAAAAAAATTTAAAAATATTAAAATAATTGTTGTAAATACTGGAGTTAATACTGAAACAGCTGGGAGGCTTTTAAAAGCTAAAAAAATTATTGGTGAAGATGAATTTTTCTTAACATATGGAGACTCAATAACAGATTTTAATCCAACCAAAGCTTATAAAAAGTTTAAAAATAGTAAGTGTAATTCTTTGATATCAATTTATAAATATATTTCTCCATATGGTGTAGTTAATCATAAAAAAAATAAATTAACATCATACTCAGAAAAAAAATTTCAATTCTACATTAATGCTGGTTTTTATATTTTTAATAAACAAATATTTAACTTTATAAAAACAAGTAAAGACTCGTTAGAAAAAAAAATAATTCCTTTATATTTAAAAAAAAAGAACAAAATCATTATTTATGAATGTCGTTTCTGGCATCCTATGGATAATGAGTTAGATAGGGTTAAGCTTTCAAAAATTCTTAAAAAGTGAAAAAAAAAATTCTTTTAGTGGGGTGTGGTAATATTGGATTTCGACATTTAGAAGGTCTTTTAAAAACTAATATTGCTTTAGATATAATAATTATAGAGCAATCTATCCAGAAAATAATAGATCAAAAAAAAAAAATAAAAAAAATAAAATATATAAATAAAAAGATTTACTTTTATAATAATTATTCAATTAAAAAATTAAAATTTGATCTAGTTATTTGTGCTACAAATTCTTATAAGAGGTATGATTTATTAAAAAAACTAGTATCAAAATATAATTTTTCAAAAATAATTATTGAAAAATTAGCGTTTCAAAATATTCGCATGTTTGAAAAAGCCATACAGCTTTTTAAAAAGAAAAAAATTAAATGCTGGGTAAATTGCCCAAGGAGAGAGCAAAAAATTTACAAATTAATTAAGAAAGAGAACAAAAATAATAAAAAGCTATCTATCGAAGTTGTTGGTAAAAGATGGAATTTAGCATCTAACTCAATTCATTTTTTCGATTTATTTTACTTTTTAAATGAAAAAGAAACTCACTTTAACGAAAATGAAGAAAAGTTAAGAATAATTGAATCAAAACATCAAAATTTTTTAGAATTAACCGGTAAATTTAATATCAGATATGGAAATTTTGCTATATTTTTAAATGATCAAAAAAAGAGTAGTGATATTATCGTTAAAATTAAAACATCAAAAATGAAATATTCTATTAATGAAACAAAGCAAGTAGTTAAATTTTACTCAAAAAACAAAGTTTTCGAAAAAAAAATAAAGATTTTAAAGCAAAGCCAATTATCGAAAATTCTTATAGAAAAAATAATTAATGAGGAAAAAATTATTTTACCTACTATTTATGAAGCTTATTTATCACATAAATTATTATATTCATCTTTTAAAAAATATTTTTACAACAAAGGTAAAGTATTCAATTGCCCTATTACTTAAAATAAAGTATTCAAAATTTTGTGAAAATTTTAGTTACAGGAAATCTAGGTTATATAGGAACAGTCCTTTCAGAGGAATTATCAAAAAAAAATTATTATTTTGAGGGATTGGACTGTGGTTTTTATAAAGATGATTTGTTAGAAAAACCCGTAGAGCCATCTAAACAATATATTTGCGATATAAGAGATATAAAAGAGGATATTTTGACTAATATTGATGTGATTGTCCATTTAGCTGGACTTTCGAATGATCCACTTGGGGAATTTGAGTCAAATCTAACGGAGGATATTAATTATTTATCAACAGTTAATTTAGCGAAAAAAGCAAAAAAAAATAAAGTTAAAAGATTTATTTATTCCTCCTCTCAAAGTATGTATGGGATATCTCAATCAACAAACGAGTTAGATGAATATGATAGTTTAAAAAACCCTTTAACAGCTTACGGGATTACAAAATGGAAATCAGAGCAAGAAATTTTGAAACTCAATGATGAAAAATTTAATGTGACAGCTCTCAGATTTTCGACCGTTTTTGGAGGTAGTCCTAGATTAAGATGTGATATTGTATTCAATAATCTTCTCGCAAATGCATACACAAAAAATAAAATTGTAATTAAAAGTGATGGAACTCCTTGGAGACCCATTCTACATGTTAGGGATGCTTGCAATTCAATTATAGCATGCATCGAGGCTCCAGAAAAATTAATAAATAATAAAGTCTACAATGTTGGAATTAAAAATGGGAACTATACAGTTAATCAGCTTGCTGATGCTGTAAAGAAAATAATTCCTAATAGTGAAATTATTTATACTAAGGAACACGGAAATGATAGCAGAACTTATAGAGTAAGCTTTAAAAGAATTTTATCTGAATTAAAAGATTATTATAAACCAAAATATAATCTGGATTTAGGTGGGCAAGAATTGTTCAATTACTTTAATAAGGTAAAATTTCAATTAGATGATTTAGAAAAAGAAAAAACAATAAGGTTAAAAAAATTAAAAAAGTTAAGGAAATCGAGTATTATAGATAATCAATTTTATTTTAATGAAAATATATAAAAATATAAAAAAATGTAGAATATGTGGTAGTTCAAATCTAAAACTTATAATAAATTTAAATAGTCAGCCAACCGCAAATCAACTTACGAGTAATTTTAATCAAAAAGAGATTAGCGTTCCTTTAAAACTATTGTTTTGCAATACATGCAAAACTACTCAATTATCGTCGACTGTAGACTCTAAATATTTATTTTCAAAATATGTCTGGGTTACAGGCACATCTAATGTTGCGAAAAAATATTGTGAGAAATTTGTATTGATAACTATGAAAAAATTCAGAGATGTAAAATCTGTTTTAGAAATTGCGAGTAATGATGGTACATTACTAAGAGAATATAGAAAAAGGGGCTATAGAGTCTTGGGCGTTGACCCAGCAAAAAACATCGCTAGGAAAGCCAATAGAGAAAACATCTCAACAATAGCTGGCTTTTTTGATTTCAAATTATCAAAATATATAAGTAAAAAATTTGATAAACCAGATCTTATAATTGCAAGAAATGTTATTCCTCATGTTGAACATATTCATAGTATAATTAGAGGTTTTAAAAATTTATCAAAAAAAAATGGAATAATTGCAATAGAGTTTCATTATTTATATGAAATTATAAAAGGATTGCAATATGACTCTATTTATCATGAACACTTGTATTATTTTTCATTAAAAAGTATTTCTAAACTTTTCAAAAAATATAGCCTGTACCCTTTTGATTATGACAAAAGCCCAATAAGTGGTGGATCAATTGTTTTATATTTTAGCTCAAATAAAAGAAACAAATCTAAAAAATTAAAAAATCTAGAAATTTTTGAAAAAAACAAAAAACTAAACACATTAAGTACATTAAAAACTTTTGGAGATAAAAGTAGAAAACATAGAGATAGTTTAGTTAAGATTATGAACTCAGTAAAAGGTAATGTTTATGGCTATGGTGCTTCTGCGAGAAGTTCCACGCTTCTTAATTTTGCAAAATTTAATCATAATAAATTAAAGTTCATTATGGACAAAAATAAACTAAAAAATGGTTTTTTTACACCAGGAACAAAAATAAAAATTGTTAAATTTAATAAAAATAAAATACCTAAGAGTTCGAATATAATTATTCTTGCCTGGAATTTTAGAAAAGAAATTATTAATCAATTTGACAAAACATCAAAACATAAATTCATTATACCTTTACCACGAAAACCAAAAATTTATGAAATTCAGTAAAACTAAAATAAAGGATCTTAAAATAATTAAACTGAATAAAATATTTGATAGTAGGGGATTTTTTTTTAGAAATTATTGTGCAAAACAATTTTTTAAATTAACAAAGAAAAAAATTGTACAAAGCAATGTTTCTTTTAATAAAAAAAAATTTACGCTAAGAGGTTTTCATTACCAGAAGTATCCAAGTAAAGAAGGAAAATTTATTACATGTTTGACTGGAAAAATATATAATGTCACGATAGACTTAAGAAAAAAATCAAAAACTTATTTAAAGATAGTTTCTGCAATGGTTGACTCTAAAAAAGACAAGGTTTTGTATATTCCTCCAGGTTGTGCAAATGCATTTTTAACTATGGAAAATAATACGACTATTCATTATCTCATGACAGACTATTATAAGCCAAAAACTTATGAATGTTTTAATTTTAGGTCTAAAGAAATAAAAGTTAAATGGCCGGCTGAACCAAAAGTAATTAGCCATAAAGACAAAAATTCAAAAACTCTTAATTTGAATGAATAAAAAAAAAGTAGTGATTTTTTATGGAAGAAAAATTGGAAAAAAAATTTTACAAATACTGAATAAAAATCAAGATATTGAAATAATATCAACAATATCAACAAGCAAAATTAGAAAAAATAAACATATACAATTTAATAAAAATCAAACAAATAAATCCTGGAAGTTAATCTACGAAAAATTAAAAAAAATTGATAATTTTACGATCATAACAGCTTGGTGGGGTTTTATTATCCCAAAAAAAATTTTAAAGCTAAGTAATATGAATACTATTAATTTACATCCATCTTATTTACCATACGGAAGAGGTAAGTATCCTAATATTTGGGCAATACTTAAGAACGAGCCATTTGGAGCCAGTGTTTGTTCACTTGGTGCTGGAATAGATAATGGTGGCATTTACTGTCAAAAAAAAATTAATGTTAAATTTGATAGCACAGCAGAAAATTTATACAATCAGTCTTTAAAACTTTGTCTCGACCTTTTTACAAAAAATTATAAAAAAATACTTTATGGTAAATTAAAACCAAAAAATAAATTAGTTACTGGCAGTTATTATCATTCAAAAAAAATAGAAAATTTAAGAAAATTAAATTTAAATAAAAATTACAAATTATCAGCCTTAATAAAGCTCATAAATGCTTCTTCTTTCAAAGGTTATCAAAAACCATATTTTCTAAGAAATAGAAAAAAATACTATTTGGATTTTAAAACTTCTAAAAATTGATTATGGATTTATCTGAGCTAACTATAGTTTGTATTACTTATGATAGACCAAAATTTGTTGCAAGATTGATAGACTATTGGAAAAAAAATTTTTATGATGCTAAAATTTTTATATTAGATGGAAGTAATTCGAGATTAAGTCAAAAATACCTTAATACAATAAATACAAAATCTATAACTTATATACACTTGAAGAATCAAAGTATTTTTAAGAGATATTGTGAAATAAAAAATATTTTAAATACTAAATATTTTCAATTAGTTGCTGATGACGAAATTTTTTTAAGATCTGGAGTTGAAAATTGTTTAAACTTTTTAAATAAAAATAATAGTTATACCGCATGTTCAGGAAAAATGATTTTATTTACTCCTCTCTTAAATAAAGAAGTTTTTGCTTTTGCCCCTTATAATCTTTACAGCAATGAAAACCCAATAATAAGTGAAAGAATAAAATATTGGCTCCAACATTCACAGCCAAATACAATTTACTCAATATCTAGATCAAAAAATTATATTAAAATTTTAAACGAGTACGTAAAGTTTGATGAAAATAAATTTTCCAAACCAGAAAATTTTCTTGAGGAGTTAATTGAAATCGGGCTAGCATTCCAGGGAAAAACTAAAATTTTAGATAATTTGATGTGGTTAAGGTCTGTTGAGAATGAAAGAATAGGCCTTGGTGAAGACAAAGATAGGCCAGAAGAAACACTTTTTGATCATAATAATAAAGAAAAGAAAATATTTTTTGATAATTTTATAGAAAATTATTTAAATAATCTTGATGAAAATTTTATAGGAAAAGAGCTATTTAGTTTGAAAGATGAATTTTATAAGAGATTGAATCTGATTAGAGACTCTAAAAAAAAATTTCTAAAAAAAAATTTTTTTGGAAGATTTATTTTTAAATTTATACCAAAAAAACTAAAAAAAATTATAAGATTTTATTTTAGACTAAATGGTTTAGAAATAATTAAATTTCTTGAAAACAATAATAAAGGTATCATCTTCGATAGAGAAGAAATTACAGAAGTTAAAAAGTTTATTATAAATTTTTATAATGACAATTTTTATAAGTAAAATATAATATTTATAAAATATAATATTCATGAAAAATTTAGATTATTATTCGCTAAAAGAATTAAAAAAATTCAAATTTAAAAAAATAGGTAACAACTTAGAAATTAAAAAATCTGTAAAATTTTTTTTTTCTGAGAATATTCAAATTGGAAATAATGTGAGAATTGAAGATTATTCTATAATAACTGCTAGAGGAGGTGTAAAAATTGGTAATTATGTTCAAATATCTTCACACAGTTGTATACTTGGAAAATTTGGCGTTGAGCTTGGTAATTTTGTTACTTTGGCTCCCGGTGTAAAAATTTTTTCAGGCTCTGATGATTATCATGGACATGATATTTATACATCTTTTCTAAAGAATGAGAATTTTTTAGAGAAAAATCGAGGAAAAATAAAAATCAAAGATTATGTAATAATTGGCGCTAACAGTGTTGTGATGCCAGGTTTAACAATTAATGAGGGTGTTGCAATTGGTGCTTTAAGTTTTGTCAATAAATCTTTAAAAGAATGGAATATTTATTACGATTATAAAACAAAAAAAAGTAAAAAAAGATCAAAAAAATTTTTAAAAAAAATAACAAAAAAATTATGAAGAAAATTCCGATAACAATCCCTTACATAGATGCTAGAGATCAAAAAAAAGTAGCTAATGCTGTAATTAATGGTTGGGGTGATAAATGCTTTGAAAATATCAAAAATTTTGAACTTAAATTCAAAAAAAAATACAGTTTAAAATACACATCTGCAACCTCAAGCTGCACTGGAGCATTACATCTCGCATTAATGGCTTTAAATATAAAAAAAGGGGATGAAATTATATTGCCAGATACCACATGGATATCATGCGCTAATGCAATAAAATATGTTGGCGCCAAACCAGTTTTCGTAGATATTAAGGAAGATACATGGTGCATTAATCCATTTGAAATAGAAAAAAAAATTACAAAAAAAACTCGTGCCATTATGGCTGTTCATTTATATGGGAATGTATGTGATATGGAGTCTATAATTAAGATTAAAAAAAAATATAAATTATATCTTATTGAAGATTGCGCAGAGTCAATTGGTGCTAAGTATAAAGGAAGATCAGTGGGTTCTTTTGGAGATGTTGCCGTTTTTTCTTTTCATGGAACAAAAACTATGACTACTGGTGAGGGAGGCATGTTTGCCTGTAAAAATAAAAGAATTTGGGAAAAATATCAATTACTTCATAATATGGGAAAAAATCCAAAAGAAGTGAAGTATTTTTTCTTAGAAGTTGTTGGATTAAAATATAAAATATCAAATCTACAAGCAGCCTTGGGTGAGTCTCAATTAGAAAAAATTGATCATGTAATTAGAATGAAAAAAAAAATATTTAATAATTATAAAAAATTTTTAAATAATAAATTTTTTCAATTAAATAGATCTGAAAAAAACTCAACCTCTACATACTGGATGACTACATTAAGTATAAAAAATTTAAAATTAAAGAAAAATTTTAAAGAAAGACTAATCAAATTCTGTTTTAAAAAAAATATTCATTTAAGACCCTTCTTTTATCCATTGTCTTCGATGCCAATGTATAAAAGTTCAAAAAGAATTTCTAATCAAATTGCATATAAATTATCTTCAAATTCTGTAAATTTACCTAGTGGTTATAATTTGAAATTAAAAGATATTAAACGAATTTGTAACGCAATATATAGTTTTTTAAAAAAAGAGAAAATAAGATTATAAATTTAATGTCAAAAAAAAAATATCCTAAAATATTAGTTGGTGGATCGGAAGGCTATATTGGAACAAAATTATGTGAACTTTTAAAAAAAAAAGGGTATAATTTTGAAACTTTTGATATTAATTTATTCTCTAAATGCTTGCTTTATCCCACAAAATCAAAATATAAAAAAATTTTTAAAGATGTAAGAGATATTGAGGATGACTACTTAAAAAATTTTGATGTATATATACATCTACCAGGTATATCCAATAATCCAGTTGATAATTTTAAAAATAAAAAGAAAATATATGATATCACAAGAAACTATACCAAGAATATTGCTCAAAAATGTAAAAAATATCACATAAAATTTATTTTTGCGTCCAGTTGTTCAGTATATGGAGAGGCAAAAAAAAAAAATTTGAGTGAAAATTCTAAATGTAATCCAATTACTCATTATTCACAAAATAAACTAGATATTGAAAATGATCTTAGAAAATTATCAGATAAAACCTTTGCTCCTATTATATTAAGAATTTCTACCCTATTTGGATTTTCTCCAAGAATGAGATTTGATTTAGCGTTATCAATGTTTCTAGTAATGGCTATAAAAAATAAAAAAATAGAGCTTAATTCAGACGGTCAGTCCTGGAGGCCGCATCTTTATTTAAATGATTTAGTTAAGGTTTTTGAAAAATCTATTTTATTAAAAAATAAAAAATTAGAAATTATTAATGTTGGATCTGACATTAATAATTTTAAAATTATTGATGTTGCAAATATGATATGCAAATTAACTAAAAGTGAATTAAATTTTCTTAATAAAAAAAACAAAAATAATTTAATAAAAGATAAAACGGTAAATTATGGAAAAGACAAAAGAAATTATTCAGTGAGTTTTAAAAAAATAAAAAAAATATTTCCTAAAATTAAGTTTACATCAGTGAAAAAAGGCCTTGAGCAAGATATTAAATTTATAAAAAAAATAAATTTACCAAAAAATGTACTAAGTGATAAAAAGTATTTTAGGTTATTTTATTTATCACATTTAATCAAAACTAAAAAAATTGACAAAAACTTAAGAATTAATAAATGATAATTACAAGAACGCCTTTTAGACTAAGTTTCTTTGGAGGGGGTACTGATTTAAAAACCTTTTATTCCAAAACAGATGGCGAGGTGTTAAGTGCTGCAATAGACAAATATCTTTATGTAGTTGTGAAAAAAAAACTAGGTATAGTTGAGCACAAATTTAGAATCAATTGGAGTACTGTTGAGTTTACAAATAAAATTGATGAAATAAAAAATCCTGTCGCCAGAGAGTGTTTAAAATATTTTAAAATTGATTATCCAATCGAAATTACTACTTTTGCTGATATACCCGCAAATACTGGACTTGGTTCATCAAGCGCATTTGCAGTTGGTCTTGTAAATGCTTTATTCGCCTTAGAAGGCAAATTAGCAAGTAAATATGAAATTGCATCAATTGCAGCAAAAATAGAGATTGATATTCTAAGAAGAAAAATTGGTAAGCAAGACCACTTTGCATGTTGTTATGGCAACATAAATAATCTAGTCTTTAAAAGGAATGAAACTGTAGTAATAAATCCAATAGTAGCTTCATCAAGATCAATTAAAACACTTGAGGCCAACATGATTATGTTTTATACAAATCAGAAAAGAAACTCAGAAACTGTACTTAAAAATCAATATAGAATTAAAAAAAAACAATTTGAAAATCTAAAAAAATTAAAAGACTTAGTAGGTATTTCTAAGGATATAATATTAAATAAAAATTTTAGAGCTAAGGATTTTGGCATATTATTAGACAGAAACTGGGAATTAAAAAAAAAAATTAATCGATTAAGTTCGAATAAACTAGTTGATAAATATTATAATCAGGCATTAAATTCAGGAGCTTATGGCGGTAAATTATTAGGTGCAGGCAATGGGGGTTTTCTTTTATTTATTGCAAGCAAATCCTCTCAAAAAAAAATAGCTAATAAGTTGAACAAATTAAAAAAAATGTATATTAAATTTGATTACTCAGGAACTAGAATTACTTATTTTGATAAATCAGGAGAAGCAAACTAATGTACGACAGACAATTTGATTTAGAAA
>MDTG01010028.1_pt1 | contig 31613 bp, 29 predicted proteins | sample 811421 | NCBI WGS metagenome assembly MDTG01 (sample SAMN05326645, study PRJNA326480) | marine metagenome | isolation source: seawater | place: Pacific Ocean: South East | collected 2011
ATCGGACGCTAATTTTAGTCTTATTTTTATCAAGAATAAAGCTTTTAATCTTTTTTAATTTGATATTGTAATCACCTGTATCAGTAGATGGCCTAAATTTTATCTCTTTAAGAGATTGTTTTTTTGTTTTAGTATTTGTTCCAGAATTTTTTTTCTTTGAAAATAGGTGCTTTCCATAATCTAGAAGCTTGCAAACTACAGGGTCAGCATCTCCGGATGAAACCTGAACTAAGTCAAGTGAAGAATTTTTTGCTTCATTTAGAGCCTTATCAATTCCAATAATACCTTTTTTCACTCCATTATGATCAATTAACATCACCTTATTGGCTTTGATATTCTCATTTATTGGAGGTGTTTTATTTTTACGACGAATAACTATGGTATTTACCTAGGAAAAGAATTGATAAATGCTTGATTTTTATAAGGAATAGCCCTGTTTAATTTTAAAATGCTCATTTTTGATTTGTATACTACATCAAATTTAGATTATTAGGAACCAGAAACAAAGCTTTCATATATAAGATTGTAGATATTAGAAACGTGGTCATTATTCTTGATAACACCTTTTTTAATGCCTTTTGTAAGATACAAATATCCTTTTGGATTATGCTCCCCATTTTTAATTGCAACAAATGAAACTAATTCTAGAAGATTATATTGTTTTCCATCTACATGCATTTTAGTTTGACTGGTTATTTCCTTTGGATATGTAAGGACAACGAAAAGATCATTGCCTCTATTATCAATTTCTGAAAACATTTTAATCTCATCTATATAAATCTTGCTAAGAATTTCTTCAGCTTCCACCAAATCATCTGGCGAATCAAATTTAATTAAAAAATCTCTTGTCATTCGAGGTACTACATTACTAAAGGAAATGCCGACATCACTTAAGAATTTCTTATGATTTTTTAATCGGTAATAGAATTTTACTTCGTTATATGGGCTTTGGGACAAGCCAGTTGCAACGATCAGATCTAAATTTTTAATACTATGCAAATCATTAAGAATTAAATCATAGACTTTTAACATCTCTAAAAACGGGTCTTCGTTTTCATCAATATACCAATTTGGATTTTTAAGTGACTCATCTTCAACAAAATCTGAATTGTAAAAATAATGATGTTGAATATGCGCGCCTGCATTAAGGAATAAGGTTGAAAAGTCAGGTTTTGATCTTTTTAATTTTGTTAGGTGAATTTCGTGCAAGAATTTATCTAGAAAAAGAGCTTTTCTCCATGATCTTCCTAACGAAGATAAAGCGTAAATAAACAGGTCAATATATCTTGAAGGTCTTACATATATAAAAAATGCAAGAATCAAACTAAAAATTGTTGAAAGAGTAAGCTTTGACTGCGAATTATCATTAACAGCCTGTGATATTGCAGAAGAAATATTTTTACTTAAAAAGCTCCCATCGCTTTTAGTTTCTGTCCAAGGATCTGGAATAAAATACGCCGGCCGCTTAAGATTATTGGATGCATTCATTGGACTTATTGCCCCAACTGAAAATCCTTTACTCTCTATTTTCTCAAAAATCTGCTCATGACCAGCATTAACAAAATCACCAAGCCTGAAAACCTTGTGTTGCTCATAAGTTAAGCCTGTATGAGCTGAAGGCCATTGTATCCAGGGTTCAAGATTTTCATAAATTGATTCAGAGGTTGTTGTGTAAAGACCTTCATCGAAGATTTTCTTAAATCCTGGTAGCTCTATTCCTTTTGATAGATAGTGTCTTACTGCATCAAAATTTATTTCATTTAACTCAAGTAATACTAATCTCATAATTATGTCGTTCGCAAAAATTGAAGAATCTTAGATGGGTATTTTGACATAATCATAAAATAATTTGTATAAATCTTATTTTCATTGCAGGCTTTATAAATTTCTTTATTAAGCTGAATGGTGCTACTAAAACCTGAAGTGCTTGCCCCTTTTGTTTGCATTTTTACAAACACCTGAGGAATATATAATGATTTTATGTTAGTTCTTGAAGTAATCCTGCAGAGAAATTCGTAATCACCACAGATCTTATAACTAGTCTTAAAATAGCCATACCTTTGATATATTTCCTTTTTAAAAAACATCGCTGTATGTGCTGGCATCTTTCCCCATGCCAAATTCTTTTTTGATAACTTATCTGACTTATATTTTCTGATAGATTTATTAATATTTTTACCTTTAAAAAAACTTGCATCACCATAGACCAGATCAACATCATTTTCTTTAAAAACTGATGCAATCATAGATAAAACACTTTTAGTAGAGAAGATATCATCAGAATGAAGAAAGCCGATAATTTCTCCTGTTGAGTTTTCTATTCCTTTATTTAAGGCATCATAAATACCCTTATCTTTTTCTGAGATTAAAATATCATTCTTTGTTAGATAAGGCTTTGCTGCTTCAACTGTTTTATCAGAAGACGCTCCATCAATCATAACTAATTCAACATTTTTGTAATCTTGGCTTTTTGTGCTTTCTATTGATCTCTTTATAGTTTTTTCTCTATTATATGTTGCTGTGATAATTGAAAATTTCATTTAGCCTATTCTTATTATTTTTTATTGGCTTCTTGTGAAAGAATCCATTTGCAAGTGATATCGACACCCTCTTGTTCAGAATAAGGACATTTACCAACTTTTTGCTCTAATGAACTTATATCAAAAATGGACTCGGTGAACATATTTTTTAACCTAAACGATGTCATTGGAGGATGTTTAATTCCAAATAATTTTATAAAATCGCCAAAAAGAGCCAAGATATGAAAAATAAATTTTGGAGCTTCCTTTACGGGACTTAAATTGAAGCTTTTACTTATCATTTGAGCCCATTCGCTGAGCTCTATTGGAGCATAGTCTGCCAGATATAGGGTTTTATGTTCAAAATTCCTGCTTTTATTTTTTGATAGCTTATCAAGTTGGTATACAACATTATAAACAAATCCATAAGAACGTCTTACTCTCAAACCTGATGGATGAAAATATAAGCCTCTTTTTATCAAATCAAAGAAACTTTTATATGGCACATCAAACCATGGCCCCCAAATTGAGGTTGGACGAACAATTGTCCACGGGATATCTAATTTTGCATTTCTAACTAATTTCTCACCAATTACTTTACTTTCACCATATTTGGTATCAGGAGAATAATCATAAATATTTTTTGGCTTGTAGCCTAAATTACAAACAAGCATTGAAGATGCGAATACAGCATAATTTATAGAATCTACGGAATTTATAGCATTGAGAATATTTTTTACTCCATCAATATTTTCATTATATTCCTCCAAATTCAATCCATTAAGGTCTGTTCTTGCTGCCATATGAAAAATTAATGTTGGTTGGAATTTTATAAAAAAATCAATTAATTTTTTTTCATCGAGGATATTAATATTTTTCCAAAAAATATTATGCTTTGAATTTCTTGGTTCAACTTTATCAATATTGCAAATATCAGCACCTTGAGAATCAAAGTACTCAATTAGATTTGTTCCAATAAATCCTGACCCGCCTGTAACTATAATTCTATCCATTAGAATCAACTCTTTTAAAAGTTTTGCTGGGCATCCTATATAAACCTTGTTGTTGCTATTAAAAAAATAAAACTTAGCTTATTTATCATAATCGCCATCGATAACTAAAATTTTCCTCCCTTGTCTGTGTGGAATATCACATACTACCCTTTTGTTGTATTTGCTTACTCTAGGATGTAAATCACACCTGAGGGGTCCATTATAAATCTTTGGATTCAAAACATACCCAATTGATTCATAATTTCTATTGGAATCAATAGAGCCCTTGTATATATGCATTTTTCCAAATAAATCCGGATATATATCAAAAATGATGTTGTTAGTATTATTAACTAGTGAGGGGTGCCCATCTTTCTGTTTCATTGATTTCTTTATTGGGAGCCATCCCCTTTCTTTATTCCATATACAATAACAAAGTTCTTTATTATGTCTTCTGAAAGCTAATATAGTATCTTTATCTAACCATATGTGATGACTGAATAATCCATTGTCATCTAAAATTTCCCAATTTTTTGTTTTAATATCAAAAAAAACGGGATATATCTTTCTTGGTGAATTCTTGTTTTCAGCAAAATGGAACATGGTAATTAATTTTGTTGAACATGGTGACCAAGTTACATGATTTAGATATGGATCATTATCTTCTGAATAGAATCCAACATTTTTTAAAATATCATTTAAAGTAATAGCATACAACTCATTACCACTGTCTATATCAAATATTGAAAATACTTCTTGATCGCCATCAATGCTCCTGCCCTGATAACCATAACCAGGTCTTTTTATTTTGATTCTTGAAAAATTTAAACTTGCTCCAATTTTTTTATTAGGAGATATTGCCCAAAAAGATCTATCAAACTCTTTTATTATTTCTTTAGAGTTAGTATCTAGTATTCTAGAAATTTGGAGATTATCTTTTATGTCATTATAGATAATTTTATTACTACCTAGCCATTGGGCTCTTGAACCAAGCTGCCAATTCAAGGCTCTGGTTTCAGTTAATTTTGTAAAACTACCATGCTCTATTGACATTAAACCTATTTCGCCAATAGCTGGCATTATTTCATAAGTGTATTTCTTGGATACTTTATGACAAATTATGTTATCTGAATGAGTGCATATCGGATCAATATCAAAATATCCTACAAAATAATGATTTTGAGATTCTGCAATATCGCCTAAACCAAAAACCTTAGCATTAAAATGTTTTTTAAATTTATATTGCTTAAAGAAAATTTGCCCATAAAATCTTAAGCAGTATTTAATAAATGACTTAATTAAAAGAAAATAAGAACTACTCATTTATTATTTAATTTTTAATAAAAACCGAGTAATAGCAATATTGTCTTAATCTTGTTTCAAAAAGCCAGTCACATTTAAAAGGCATACAGTATAGTTTTTTTTGTTTGTAGCCCCTATCAACGAATAACGTTGTTAAGTCTTGCTTTGAATAATATATTTCATGATCCGGCGCAGTATTAAAACCATGAATGCCTGGAACTCCAACCAGTAACACTCCATCTTTTTTTAAAACCCTATCCATTTCAGATAAAAGTGCTTTTGGGTCTTCAAGATGTTCTAAAACATTATCTAAATTTATAGAATCAAATTCATTATCTTTAAAAGGCAAAATGTCTATTTCCATCAACCTAACATCCAGGCCTCTTGACTCAACACAAAATTCAACATTATCAGGATTAATATCAACCCCAATTGTATTTGGTCTAAATTTCACAAAATCACCAATGCCAGGTCCTATATCCAAAGTTTTACCTTTTAAATGTTTGCATAAAAAAGGATACAGCCAATAGTTTCGATAAATATTAGACTTTAATGTTCTATTCTGAAGAAATTCATGATATTCATCATATTTAATTTGTTTCATTTTTTTCCTGAATATATGTGTGTGATTTTAGCACATTGAAATAAGAATCATTCAAGTAATTCAAGATATGCTTTTCCACATTCTTCTTGTCTGTAAAATTTAGGTAAAAGGCTCTCTCTATCAAGATGAGAGTTAGAAAAATTCATTGATTTCAACATAGCATCTAAAAGATCATTATCACGCTTAAAAAGAAAGCCGTTGACGCCATCCTTTATCAGCTCAGAATTGCCATCGATATTCCTGAGGATGCAAGGAATACCCAGATGAAGGGCTTCAAGAGAAGCTCTTGAAGTGCCCTCAGCTTCGGACGGAAGAACAAAAACACTTGATTCGCTTATAAGTTTGTATGGGCTGGAAACATGACCATGAACTTTCACGATCTTCTCTAAATTTAATACTTCAATTTCTTTTAATATAGAATCCATCAAAGGGCCATCACCAAGAATATCAAGCGTGATATTATGACCCAGGTCACTTATTTTTTTTAAGGTATTTAAAAGGAGAATTGGATTCTTTCTTTTATTAAGCACTCCCACAAAAATAAACTTTTTTATACCATTTCTTGGCTTTTCTTTATTCCTAAATTTATTAATCTTAAATTCATCTATAAAGTTACCAATTACTTTCGACTCTTTGCGCGAATAGAATTTAATCTGCTTACGCATATGATTAGACATTGAAACTACTTCATTAAATTGAAATAATGAAATCAAATGAATTATTGCAAGCGGCAAGCCAAATATTCCGTTATCCATCCTATAAATATTTATTAAATTACCTCTGACACTTGCACAAGTGAAGGCTTCTTGTTTGCAGAATAAATTCACAAAGTCTGCAGAAAAACATAATGAAATTGAAGCTACATCTTTTCTTGATCCGGAGCCTTTTAAGATCTTCTTATAAGCACTGATTTGACTAAAAATATTTTTGCTATTGCCTAATGTTTCCGTCTTAACTCTTTTGTCTAAATCATTCATTACTTCGAAATTATTTTTAACTGTAACTATCGTTACATCACGATAGTTAACTAAATAATTTGCTAGAGCTATTGCTCCCTTTATAGGGCCGGTTGGTTCGAATGACGGAATAATTATAAAAATATTTTTCATTGACTTAATAACCCACTCGTACAAATTTTCGCGGAATTGAAGTCATAAAAATACCAAGTACAAATGCAAAAATAGAGAAATTAAAGAATGTTGTAGGAAAATAGCTCATAAACATAGAAAAAGAGAATCCATAAGTTATAAAAAGAATCCCTATCTTATAAAACTTATTTTTTGTTTTCTTATATTTTCTTAAACCCTCAAAAAAAGATAGTACAAAAATTAATACATATACTGAACCCATTAAGATTCCATAATCATAGGTTATCTCTAAAATTGAATTAAAACCTGCTCTTAAATCACTTCTTAATTCATAAGACCCGTGACCAAATAAGATTTCTATTGGGGTCGAGTTTATAAGAAGATCAATAGTTGTAATCCATATGTAAATTCTTGATAACTCATTATTAAGATCTAAAGTTGGTCGATCAAAAAGAATTAAGTAAACAAGGTCTAAGAAACCAGTTAAATATAGAAGAAATAGAATAAGGGGCATCACTGTAAAAAAGATTATTATTGCTAGCTTAATTTTTTTTAATTCAAGTCTCTCCAATGCTAGTCCAACAAAGAAAACAAAAAAAAGAGAAACCAAAGCATTCCTGCTACCTGTTGCAAGAATACTTGTAAAAATAATGACATAGATATAAAAATAATTTTTTTGATTAAAAGAGCTTAAAAAATAGATGCAAATCATTGATAACCCAAGCAAAGCTGCTAAAGCTGTAGATTCTCCAAACAAGCCATGTATCCTTAATTCTAAATATACTGATTGAGAAAATTCGATACCAGCAATTGTTATTGGCATCAGATTAAAAAATATTATTAATGCAAATATCAAAGAAAATATTGCAAAGAATACAACCACTTTTGATAAGCTCCTAATACAGTAATCAAGACTCGTCTTTTCATCGATTAATAACAGTGGCAAAAATGGAATGATAGTCACCCAATATAAAAAATAAAGTATATCTTTTATCTGTCTACCGCTCTCTATAGATGAAATAAAAACTGATGAGGAAAAAAAATAAAACATTAATCCAAAAAGCAATAAAACTTGAGGCTGTATAACAATTGAGGTGAAAATATTTCTAATGTGTGACTTTGTCACTAATCTAGTTATAAATATAAAAAAGGCAAGGATTAAACCAATGGTATAAAATGGTCTCACGGCCTCCTCATATTGCAACTTATATCTTGTTGATAGAAGAAAAAATAATGAGATCATTGAAAAAAAATAAAGAATTTTATCTCTATTGGTTGTTAGAATATTCATTTAAAAGTATTGACCAAGATCAAGTGAATCAGATCTCTTGATCCATGTATGCTTATTTTCAAAATCAATTTTTGCTTGCGATGATATTTTTTTTATCATTTCAGCACTTCTAGATAAAGTATCTATTGCTTCCCCCCATTCCTCTACATTTGATGGATCAACTAGCAAACTGTTATTTTCATTAAGAATCTCCCTTATTACTGGAAGATCTGACGAAATTATTGCACATTCAGCCGACATGTATTCAAACATTTTCATAGGGGACATCCATTCTACGGTATTGTATTTCATGCCTGCCAAGTTCAGATCTAGCTGATAGGGCATTAAAACGATATCAAATGCTTTAAGATATTCTCCTACCAAAGAATTATCTACATACCCATGAAAAAAAATATTTTTTGAAGAATTTTGAGACCAATAATCTAATTCTTCTTTGTTGCCGCCAACTAAATGAAAATTTATATCTAATCTCTCTTTTGCAATTTCTAGAATTATATCTATACCTCTTCCCTCATAATACAGGCTCCCCACATACCCTACGTTAATGCCAGGTCCAAGATTTGTGGCTTTCGTTGAATCAATTGGATCTGCAGCGTCATGCAAGACTTTGATTTCTTTGCTTCCATCAAGGATATTTTTTTTTAAATAAAGCTCTCTGAGCTTTGACGATATGACAATAAATTTTTGCAGCCTGCTATGAGAATATAGTTTTCTCTCAACAAATTTAAAAAGCTTTGAAATTGGAATCCCATGCGACTCATAACAAACTTTATAGCCCATTAAGGCAGCAAGATAGACACTATATGGATCTCGACCATAAATCAAAGAGTTTCTCTGATTAAAAAACAAGAAGCTGAAGATTTTAAAGAAATTCAAGAAAAATTTTGCCTTTTGGGTCTTTATAAAAATAAAATTTATTTCAAACTTATTTTTAATTCCATATTTTTCTAAAACTTCGTAACTTTTTATATTTTCTGTGGTTGTATAACACAGGAGCTCAATGGCATATCCTGATTTTTGAAAAGCCTGGCACATCCTGAGCACATGAACACTATTGGCAAATTTTGAGGGAATAATTGAATTGGAAAGATATATAATTTTTTTATTCATAAAACTTAATTTTAGTAAGAATTAAATTATACATCTTAAAAAATGTTTATTTTTTAAACAAAACTTTTGCTTGCCTGATTATTGTTTGCTTCTCAGAGAAACTAAAAAGATAGTAAAAATGTACTAGAAAAAATATTAGATATGTAAAGAAAAATAATAAGACTCCCAAAGTTAAACTGCTTTGAGAAATCTGCTTAAAATAAAGACCAGCAGCACAGAAAATACAAAAAACTAAAAAGCTGAAGAATGACATTGAGTAAGTTGGTATTTTATTTCTTGCAACAAACTTATAAAAAATAAACTTAAAAAATCCTACCATTACAAGAGATATTGCAAAAATATATAAACCTAAATAATCATATAAAAGGTAGCTCAATAAATATAACAAAGAAGTACTCATAACTGATTCAAGAGTTACAAACCAATGCAGGCCTGTTGATTTGTATATAAAGATATTTATTTTTTGTGATGTTTCAAGAAAAACAAAAAAAAGTAAAATAGATAACATATTTGAGAGGATTATTAGGTCTTCATCAGATACTACAGAGTTTCCAAGCCAAAAACTTAAAACTTTTTCTCCAAAAATTATTACAAAAAGTAAAAATGAAAAGCTTAAAAGGATAGAAAACTTCACACCAAATGAGCTAATTTCTTTAATCTCTTTTAAATTATTTACAGCTTTTAACTCTGATGACTTTGGATTTACTCCATTGTAGAAAGTATTAATAAGTCGGGTTAGAATTCTTGAAACTGCTATAGGTATTGAATACAAAAAAACTGATCCAAGCCCAAAAAATTTCCCAAATAACAATATTGGAAAGCTATTCATTAATAATCCAGATAGTGAGCTTAAAAGCGTACTGCTTCCAATATCAAATAATTCTCTTAAAGTTTTAAAGTCTATTTCAAATCGGAATTGCTTTAAATCTCTCCAAATATAAATTAATGAAAGGCCATCTGAAAAAATCTTAATTAATGAATATAGAATTGCAAATGTAAAAATATTGAAAGTATTTGTTATTAATAATGAAGAAATAACTATAAGTCTTAAAAACGCTGCTAGGCCCTCTAATCGATATGCATAGTCGAATTTATGTTTTCCTTTTAATATTCCAATATTAACTCTCAAAATAAATTGAGAAAATATTTCTATAATTCCAACAAGAAATAAGAAAGTAAATATTTCTAGAAACTCATCTTTTATATTTAGGAACCCAAAAATTGAGTCTTTTGAGATAACTAATATTAATATAAGAATAAGGTCAATAAGGATTACGATGAAATATGAAGTACTTATTAACTTTGATAAATCTTTATTTTCATCTACATTATATTTTGCATACAATCTTGTAATTGCATTAGTAATGCCAAAATCAGCTAAATAGAGATAACCTAGAAAGTTAAAAATTAAAAGCCACAATCCATATATTTCTTTTCCAAGATTGTTCAATAGCAAGGGAGTTAAGATTATGCTTGCAATAGCTACAACTGCTATTGAGGTCCAACCACTAATAATGTTGCTATAGGTCTGCTCTAAAAAAGAAGTATTTTTATTTTTTGAGGACATGCGTCAATAGAATGTAACCGAATCTATGATACATAATCTCCATTATAGGAAACTAATACGCAATCTTTAACACCATTAATTTTTTGAATATCTGAAACTATTTGATGATCATTATCAGTTCTAATTTCAATTGTAAGTTCAGTATTTTCAGGAGTAACTGTTTTTGATTTTAGCTTATAAGAACCAATCGTTTTCAAATGGTCTTTAAGAGGCTCTTCACCGCTCTCATTATAATTTACTATCAATAGGTATGGGTTTGAAGATTCTCTGTATCTACTTAGTATGATTAATACCGCAGCTATAAAAAGACTGCCAATTAATGAGATCTTAAAATATCCAGCCCCATTTGCTATACCAACAGATATTGCCCAAAACATATAAACAATATCCATTGAATCTTTTACTGCTGTTCTAAATCTGACAATACTTAAAGCTCCAACCATGCCCAACGAAAGTATTAAGTTTGAAGATATTGTCATTATTATTAATGCAGTTACGAGAGAAACCATTACAAGAGAAACATTGAATGCTTGAGTATATAAAACGCCTTGAAATGTCTTCTTATAGATATAAAAAATGAAAATTCCTATTACAAGTGTGATCAGAAGATTTATGAAGATATCACTTGAGTTAAGTGAGCTCACGAAACTTGTTTCTAGAACGCTATTTTTAAGTAAATCTCTAAAAGCGGTAAGGTCATTCATTTTAATTATCCTCCCAATTATTATTTTTGTTAAATTTCTTACAAATTACAAATTTCGAAATTGCATATCTTTGACTGCTTGATAATTGTATTGCATCTTTAATAAAATCTGGTAAAAAATTATTATATTTTACCTCTAGAACATAAAGGGGTTTCTCTATGACATCAACTGTTGGACATTTCTTATCAAAAAGGTTGGTTGACAGAAGTCCAGTTCTCAAGTTTTTATCTATAGTTATTCTAATTTTGCTTATTTTGGAAGTGTAAGCTTCTCTAACATAATCAACAATGACGTCTGGCTTTATCTTAGAGGCTGTAAGATGAAAATAAAACTCATTTAAAAGAGGATATTTTGAGTCTCTAAGAAAACAGAAATCTTTATTAATTATTTTTTGATAATCATCCTTCGATATTTGTATTGACTCCTTGTTAATAAATTGTCCTATTCTAGATTTCTTTTCTAATTTAATAACTTTATCCGAGAGATTGTAAATTCTAATTCTAAATTTTCTTCTTGCTAGGATTCCTGCTTGTTTTTCATAGAGGGCGCTATTATGAAGATCATCAAAATAAAGACTTCTTATATGATAATTTCCATTTGAATTTGAATAGGTGTCATTCCTTAGAATTCTTTTAAGCCTGTTTCTAATTACCTGATATTCAAAAAAATTTATATAGTATTTAAATTCATGCCTAAATACTTTTTGGCTACTCATATTCTTGCCAGTTTAAGTCATATAATTGATCAATCATTTCTAGGTTAATATCATTTAACGAATCAAAGTTGTCAGTGTCCGCCTTGAAATATTTCGATTTTATTGTTTTCTTTATCTTTGCTGACTCTAATTCATCATTTAAGTTGAAAACAGAGGGGTGCTGAAAAAATAGCTTTTTTTGAAACATTTCCAATTGGATAGTGTTTTTACTATAGATATTTTTAGATATGAATACATTAGACTGATCTTTTGCAGTTATTGCACTTCTATTTGATTCAAAAAGATTACCTTTTAAAAAAGCCTTGGTATTTTCTCCAATTGAGATTCCCTTATCTGCAAAACTTTTAAATGAGTTGTTTATTATCAATGCTTTAGAATCACTCAGATCTAGTCCATCACCATTATCGTCAGGCGGTATTAAAAAATCATTATATAAATCAGACTTATCTGTTTTAGAAAAAATGTTATTTACTACTTTGCCATCCCCCGTATCTATATCAACTTGATCGGCTGCATTAGAATAAAAAGTATTGCTATCTAATAAGAAACCTGCATTTTTTACGTTAAGGCCATCATCAGCATAATTATGATGGAAAATGCTATTTTTTATTGATACAAAATCATGATGATATAGTGATAAAGCTCCTGAAAGATAAATATTATTTATTACATCCTCGCTTCCTCCATAAATATTTAAAAAATTAATATTGCAAACTGTCTTACCATTTCCTACAGATGCAAATGCACCGAAAGGCTTATTTGGAGAAATTGATGAAACTATAACTGGTTGATCTTTTTCACCATTTATTTCAAGAGAACCTCTTGTCAGGAATGAAACTCCTTCATCTAGAAAGAGACTTGAGCCTTTTTCAATAATTAATTTTTTTCCGAAGGGTATTACAATATCCTCATAAATATAGTGCTTCCCTGATTTGATAATGAGATTATTTTCATCAGTTATATCTATGAAATTTGGAATTAATGGTTCTTTTTGGTTGGATTCATCAACAAATACTAAATAAGAATCTCGTTCTAAAAGATTAGCTTCACTTAGAGTGTTAAAAAAAGTAATTTGAGCATCTGTTATGTCTCCTTTAAAGGAAAGCTCAAAGGAGTAAGTATTCTTTTTTGGCTCTAGGTCTTCATCCAAAGAAAGACTAAATCTGTAGTCTTCAAAAACATTTAAAAGATCTATTTCACCAGCACCATTCTCATCAAGCACAACCTCCTCAAGAGAAGTATCAGATGTTTGCATATTTATAATAGAAACTTTATCTCCAACAAAACTTTGGTCTGTTTTAAGTATAAATTTTCTTAATGCAATCTCAGCATTTGAATCTGGTTTAATTAAAATCTGAATTCTATTATCGTCTTTTCTTATAATTTCAACAAAAGCTCTAGAATAGTTTAAATATTTTTCTAAAAAGTCAAAATTGTTTATAAGGTTCTTTCTTGCATTCTCATATTCGTATTCAAAATACCTCGTGGGTAATTCATTTGTTGTGTCATTAAGAAGAACTGGCAAATTATCATTTGCAACTAAATCAAATATATTTATAACTTTTTCCTTTTGTTTGATTAAGTTATATATTTCTCTATTTCTTTTTGCCCTATATTCGTCATCCATAGTTAAATTCATAAGCAATTTATTGGAGGTAAAAGCCCCAAAATTAACATGCTGTTCAGGACTGAAAGTTAAGTTATTAGAGATAATCTTTTCAATGTGGTTTTCAATCCTAAAGTAAGGCTTTAATCTTCCACTTGATGTGCTATAAATGAATTTGATATTGTCATGTGATGTCATATGACCCGTATCACCAAAAATATATCTTAAAACGTCATATTTTATAAATTCATCCTCGTCTATATTATTTTTTATAAAATTTATGTCATCTGTATTTAATAAATTCTTAAACAATGTTATTTGATCTATTGATTGTCCGCTTGTATATCTAGGCTGCAATCCACTGTAATCAAATGAAAAAATAGTTCCATGATTGTTAGCATATTGGTGCGCCCACGAATCATCTGATCTAACAACATCATGTCCGCTCAGGCCTTGTCGCTCAAGAAGTGTTTTATTTAATTTTTCTTCTAAATGATAAATACCTTGATCGACTCCGTTTAAATAGACTCTAACAAGAAAATTCTCAGGGGTTGGCATATTGAGAAGATTGGCAATCTTATATGTAAAAATTGCGACAAAATTTGATTGAGTAGGAATTACTAGTCCGAATCTTCTCATCCCATTCGGATAGTCTTTTCCGTCTTTATTTCTTATCTTAATTGCATAAGATTTCTTAGGATTTACAAAATGAGGATTGTTTGTTCCATGCAGTTTAATTTCTGCTTTATATTCAATACCATCAATCTTAATATCACTATTTATTGGAACATTAATTTCATTGGGCATGTAAAAAGAATATTTTGAGCTTTGTCTTGCATTTGTTATGACTTCTTCAAAATGATCTAAATCATCTCTTGAAAAAGTAAGATTTACCTCTGAAACATTAAATCTTTGGTTCCATATTTTTCCTTTTAATGGATTAAGATCATCGACTATATTCATTATAAAATCCCTTGAAGATGATAAACTTAGGCTTCCTTGAGTTCTCTGCTCTACAAAGCTAATGCCGCTGAACATTATGTAATTACTTTTATAAATCACTATAAGAAAAACTAGTGATAAAAAGATTAGAATTGATTTAATTATTCCTATTTTTTTTAGTAATCCCAATTTACAAAATCCTCATTTATTAAATTCTCAAAAAGTATTTTCGATTCTGAATTATCTACAATATCTTTATAATTAACAACCTGAGAAGTTAGGTACTCTCGGGGCAAAAGGCGTACTTTTAAGTATTCCATTCCTAGGACGTAAGCAATAGCAGCCCTATGATTTCCACCAAGCATGATAAAAAACTGCTTGTGTTTTTCGTTAATAAAAATAAGGCCTAATGGTCTTCCATATTTATGATAATTAAAACCCTCTGTTCTTATTTTTTTATAAAGATTTATAAAGTTTTTCCATTCTTTTTCAATTAAAGATTTATCAGTTGGCCCACAGTGTGAACTTAGTCTCCACTGATCTTTCCCTTGCCTGCTTGTCCACTTGCCCCAGGGGTAAGAACCTAAAGAAAAATTTGAGGAATAACTCAGAACTTTTGAATTTATATTCTGCTTATATTTAGAAATGGTTTCTTGAATACTTATGGGTTGGAAATTTTTATGAAATTTATAAAGCGCTGATTGATCAAATTTAACAATTCCTGCATCAAACTCTCTTAGAGTCTTAACCCAATGATTGTTATCATCAAAAGGCTCTCCAAAAGGAGTTCTCATATTTTTTATTGCTATCTTATAAGTAGGCAGGCTTCGAAGTTTTTGATAAAAAATATTAGCTCTCATTTGTTATCTTAAATAGCCTTTTATGAACTTCTATTATTTTTGTATTAGTATTAAAAATAGTGTCATATTTTCTTTTAATCATAATTAAGTTTTCAAGGTTTAACCCCTTTATCTTTGTTTCGTAGAGCAGGTCCTCTTTTTTTAGTATTTTTTTTAGGAAATCTTTTGTAAACCTTATTATTTTGTAGGAATTATATTTTTTTATTTTTGGTTCTTTTGATTCAATTTTAAGAGTCTTTTCTATAATTTTTGAGGTACTAGAGCTATAAAAATCAAAATACTCGTCTAAGATATCTTTATTAATGTTCTTACTTACAGTGGAAATATTTTTGATATGGTCTTTAATTTTCTCTATAGAATCATAATCAAAACTTATTCTTAAAGGAATATCTGTTGTTAAATTTGTATTAATATCTTTAGTGAAAGCAATTGAGTTTTTACCTAGCATTGCTGATTCAATAGAGGTTGTGCAGTCATGGTGAATCATAACCTCGGCAGACATAATCCATGGAATTACACTGCCCTCTTTGAGAACAAAGACATTTTCTCTTAAAGCAAGATTTTCCTTATACAAATCAAGATTTTCTTCTGGATGAGGTCGTAAAATAATATTGAAATCTTTGAAATAAGATAATTCATCACAAAGGTTGATAAAATTCTTAGCTTGCATTGATTGATATTTAATTAATTCCTTTATCTGAGGAAATCTTGATCCATAGTTTTTAATTACGAATTCATTTCCTTTTAGATTATTTCCTAAACCGAAATTAGTATTAACAAGAATGAATTTGCCAAATTCTGATTTAATATTTTTTGCCTCATCTTTATAAACTGAGTTTAGGTTATCTTTCAATAAATCAAACCTCGGATGGCCTGAAATAAATATGTTTTCCTCATTAAATTTATCTCTATACTTTCTTAGAAATTCATATTGTTTTTTACCCCAAAGAAAAATTAATTCAAATTCTTGGATGATATGATTGGGGAATCTTAAATCTAATTGTTGAAAGTTCTTAAAATCTACTGCATTCTCTTCATCGAGACTTACAATCTTTATTGAATTTTCTTTTAGAGTTTTGTAAATGCTTTCAGAAACGTTTTTATGGTAACCCTTGTCAAAAAATATTGCATTTTTTGTATATTTGCTAATCTCTAAAATGCTTTGCTTGTCGCCCAAAAAAACGACACAGTTTTTACTTGCAAATTGATTTGCAAGAAGAACTTTTGATAGCAATTCTCTAGATGCAACTTCAATTGGAAGAAGGATAACTTTTTTCATTTATGCTTAGTTTTATTCTTTTTTATCGAATAGTATAGCCGCCATCAATAATAAAATTATGACCATTTGCATAATTTGACTGATCAGACAGTAAATAGTCAACTATGCCATTAATGTCATCTTTTTTAGCCATCCTCTTTAAAGGTATTCTAGACTCTAAATTAGTCACAAACTGTTTTTCCTGATTATTAAAAACTCCTCCTGGAGAAATACAATTCACATTAATATTGTCCTCTCCAAGAAAAGATGCAAGCCACTTAATCAACCCAATTAAGCCAGATTTTGATGCAGAGTACACAGCTGGCGTATGAAAATTCATTCCTTCATAAATACTTGGAGTAGGAGCAACTACTCCATACATCGATGAAACAGCAATAATTTTACCGCCACCATTTTTTATCATTAATGGAGCAACTTTCTGACAAATATGAAAAAAACTTGTCAAGTTTATTTGGATTCCTTCATCCCAAATGTCTAGAGGAAATTCTTCAAAATTTGGTATTTCATCATACTTACTAATTAAACCCTCAGTTGTTTGCGCAGAATTGAAAACCAGCCCATGAATATTGTTAGCAAATCTTTCACATACATTAGTAATAGAATTACTAATTTCATTCCTGTTTTTAAGATTTATATGAAAACAATCTACATTTAGATCTTTTGCAATGCCTTTTAATCCAGATGATTCTCTATCCATAATTATCAGATTTAGATCATTATGGTTGGCTAGGAATGTTGCTAAATTCTTCCCAATAGATCCCGTTGCTCCAATTAATACAATATTTCTCTTCATAAAAGAATTTCCCCTAATTCGTTATTTAAATCATTATATAAGTATTCAACGAGTTTTTTATCTACATCGGAATCTATATCAATGCTCCTTTCATACGGAATCCTATAACCAAGAATATTTCCTTCAAAAAGAGATTTAGATTCTTTTATATATTCTGATTTAAAAAGGTACATTGATGCGACATGATCTAATACTTGAGGTGCATCTTGTCTTCTAACGATATTGCTGGGTAGTTCTTTTGAAATCCTTAAAGAGGAATCCTTATTTAATTCATTCATATTAAAATATGGATTTTTTCTGGAATTACAGACTGTAATTAGTCCATCATAGTCTTTATTAAGATCTAAAAAAGACGAAATCATATTATCTATGTCTCCCTTAACTCTTAGCGGACAAGTACAGTCAAGATCAAAAAAATAATCAAATTTAATTTTCATATAATTTTCTATCTCGTTTAAATGGTGTCTCCACACATCAAATTTTGAAGCATGATCATTTGATAGCTCCTTTGGTCTTAAGCTTATAAATTTTGCGCCATAATCTTTTGCGATTTTAGCAATCTCAATTGAGTCTGTGCTTACAAAAATATCATCACAGAATTTTGATTCTAGGGCTTGTTTTATAGAAATACCTATTAATGGATGGCCCATAAAGCTTGATATATTTTTATTTGGAAGTCCCTTGCTGCCTCCTCTAGCACAAATAGAGAATAAAACCTTAGTTTTCATTTTCTGAACTCTTAATAAAATTTAACAGGGGAACATATTCTTCTAGTAAAGCTCCTTTCCAAACATCTTTTTTTTCTATCCAGGAAAGAAAGTTTTGCATTGAGTAGTTTAATAGATCCTTTCTTTCAAAAGTTTTATCTTCATATATGATTGTGCTTCCGTTTTGATCTTGTTTTATTAAAGAATCATTATCAATATTCCATACATACTTAAAATTATCAAAAATTACCTCAGCGTATCTCTTATATAAAGGATCTATCATATCCATATGGATGATTCCAGTCATATTTTTAAATTTCCATATGGAATGAAAAAAATCTTCTATCTTCATATCTTTATGTAATAGGTTTTCTGCTTTAGATATAAAACTTTTCGGTGATCCAAACATCCATAACGCAATGTCTATCTCATGACATAATTCATACAAAACTCCACCACCAGTGCTTCTGTTGGCATAATAACTTTTTTCGTTAATGCCATTTTCTCTCCATTGACTTAAAGCCTGTCCAACATGAATATCAAAAAAGATGATTCTTTCTCTTTCTTTTTCAATTAATTTTTTAAGTTTATTTAAGCCTTTTGAAAATCTTAATTGAAATCCAACAGCAACTGGATTGTGTGAATTTTCACTTAATCTTATTAATTCTTTAAGCTCATTTACAGAAAGACATGGAGGCTTTTCTAAATAAAGTATCTTTTTATGATTTAAAGCTATTTTGGAATAAATAAAATGTTTATTTGAAGCATTTGCTATAACGACTGCATCATATGAACCTAATACTTTTTCATAAATATCTAAAATTGAAGATTCATCAGTATTTGTGCCATTAGTAAGATCTTTTAGCAAAATGGCATTATGGCCAAGAGAATCTATATTTTTTCTATGTTTAGAAGCTATAGAGCCACTTCCAACAATTAAAATATTCATTTCCCTAAGGTAGCTAAAAACTTATTTCCTTGAATAGTCATAAATTATTTTGAGTAGTTGGTTGAATTAAAAAAAGAAATATTTTCTTCTATCCAGTTATAAGTATCTTTAAGTCCCTGCTCAAAACTATACTGAGGAGACCAGTTTGTAAGTTGAGAAATCTTTTTATTGCATGCAAGCAATCTATTTACCTCACTCTTTTTTGGTCTTGCCCTTTCTTTATCAAACACTATCTCAACCTCTTTCCCAGAAATCTTACATAACTTTTTAAAAGTTTCTTCAATGGACCACTCTATTCCAGAACCAATATTAACAACTTCACCTTCTGCTTTTTCACAACATGCAAGCGAAATCATCCCCAGCGCAGTATCAGTCACATAATTGAAGTCTCTTGTTGGTGATAAATCTCCTAAATTAATTTTAGAAGCTCCTGAAGCAAGTTGTGCAGCTATTGTAGGAATTACAGCTCTTGCTGTTTGTCTTGGCCCATAGGTATTAAATGGTCTAGCCGTTACTACAGGAAGTCCAAACGATAAATAGTAGCTTTCGGCCATTTTATCAGCAGCAATCTTGCTTGCTGAATAAGGTGACTGACCAACAAGTGGATGCTTTTCATCAATAGGAACATACTGTGCAGATCCATAAGTTTCTGATGTTGAAACATGAAGGATTCTCTCAAAAGAATCTAAATCTTTACAGGCCTCCAATACATTTAATGCCCCGGTTACGTTCGTATCAACATAAGATCGTGGAGCATCATAACTATACGGAATAGCAATTAAACTTGATAGATGGAAAACAATATCACTGCCTTTGATTGACCTTCTTATTAAATCTGAGTCTCTTATATCACCTTTAATTATTTCAATATCAGATAATATTTCTTTTTTGATATCTTTTAACCATCCAATTTCGTTCCATGAATTGTAATAGACAAGGCTTTTTACTTGTGCGCCATTTTTTACAAGCTCTTCTACTAAGTGACTTCCAATAAAGCCATCTGCACCTGTAACATATACTTTTTTATTCGATAAATTTTTAGTCATTTTTAGCCCTCAAAATTCTTTCTTGCTTTTTTAAGATCTTCCGCAGTTCCAATGTCTGACCAAAATTCATGGACGGGAAATACTGAAACATTAAGTTTGTCTTTTATACATTTATCTATTAAGTCAGTCATATTATGAAACTGATTCTCTGGTATTAATTTTATTGCTTCAGAAGATATGGCATATATACCTGCATTACAAAAAAATTGCTCAGAGGGTTTCTCTTTAATAGACTTAACAGTAGTCTCCTCAAACTCAATAACACCAAAAGGAATATCTATTTTATAGTTAATAGCACTAATAGTAAGAATTGATTCTTGATTAACATGAAAATCAAAAAGATTCTGGAAGTCGGAAGTGGTCAAAACATCGCCATTTATAACAATTATATCTTTATATTTGTTATCTTGAGGCATCAAAGATAAAGCACCTGCAGTACCTAACTTCTTTGTCTCATCTATGTAACTAATGTCGACATCAAAAGATGAGCCATCTTTAAAATGACCTTTTATAATATCTGCTAAATAATTGACAGAAATAAAAATCTTTTTTATCCCCATTTTGGATAATTTTAATATCTGTCTTTCAAGCAAGGGAATCCCATTAATATCAACCATTGGTTTGGGCATATCCTCCGTTAATGGTCTTAGCCTTTTTCCCTCTCCTCCAGCCATTATTACAGCAGCACCAAAAGTTTTTTTTGTACTCTTTATCTTTTCAAGCTCAAGATCGTCCTCATGAAGAATCCTCAAAAATCTATTGTTTGAATCTATAATGGGAAGAGCTCTGATATTATTTTTTTTCAGTACGATTTTAATATTTTTATCACTTGAAGTTGATTTTGCTAAGACTGGATTTCTATTCATTGCTTGAGTAGATTTGTCAGACAACTCTCCACCATTCAATATATGCCTTCTAATATCACCATCTGTAAGGGTGCCTATGACGGTCCTATTGGGAGAAAGGACTACTGCGATTCTTCTTGGGGATGATTCAATTATTTCGATGGCATCAAAAAGAGTTGATGATCCCGAAAGAGTTGATTTCATTTGAACCAACCATCTTTATGAACTCCTTCGAGTGTCATTTTTTTTCTAATAAGATCCTCATTAATTTCAATTTCTGATAATACATCGGCAACTTTTTTGCCTGCATCACCTAAATAATAAGGATTATCAGTAGCAAAGCATGTTTCTCTAAAATTATTATCATCAAAACATTTCTTGACTGCTTCTATGATTGATTTGGAACAATAGTCAGCATCGATTACGTTTTGCCCTCTTAATCTACCTAGCTGTCTACTACCTATATTTACTGTTGGGCAACCAAAAACAGGAGTCTCTTTAATACCTGAAGAAGAATTACCAACGCAAGCTATTTTTAGGTCTTTATTTCTAGCTAAAGCTAATACCCCATGATACAAGTATCTGCCTAATGACCTATGAACACTAATACCTTCGATATTTTTAAGTTTCAAGTCTTCTAGATCATCAATTATAGCTTTTCCTCCAGCATCATTGTTTGGGTAAGTAGCAATAATTTGGACTCCCTCTTTTGACAGTTGCTTCATTGCTAAAAGTGATGGCTTAAGCTGGTTTGAAGCTTCATTAAATTCTGTTGTTACTGAATGCTGAGTGAAGAGAATAATTGGATTCTCTAGATTTAAGTTCAAGCTCTCAGTTACTTCATCGGGAGTTGCAAAGTTATCATCTGAAATTAAGTCAATTGCAGGGAATCCAACTGTATGGACTCTCCACTCTTCTTCTCCCATTGCTAAAACTCTATTGCTGGCTTGTTGATTTGTCGTGAAATGAAGATGTGATAATTTAGACATACAGTGTCTAACCGAATCATCAAGAGCTCCTCCCTGTGTAATATCTCCGCCCTCAATATGAGCAGTTGGAATATTCATTTGCGATGAAGCAATCACTGCAGCTAAACCCTCAAATCTATCTGCATAAACAACCATAATGTCTGGTTTTATTCTTGCCAAAGCTTTACCAATTGAAATAACTCCAGAACCAATAGCGTGAACATTTGATTCAAGATTTTCTGCATCCATTTCTATTTTGACTTCTTCAGTAATTATGAAACCATCACTTTCAATCTCTGCTAAAGTTTCACCAAAATTTTTATCTAGATGGGCTCCTGAGACTATAAGATTATAATCAATGTGAGGGTGCTCTGATAGTGCCTTTAAAATAGGGAACTGTAAACCGTATTCTGCCCTATTTCCAGTAAATACAGCCACCCTTCTGTTTTTCATTTGTCTAAAAGTAAATTTATTGATTCATGCAAAGAGTTTTTTGGCACCCAGTTGCATAATTTATGCATTTTTTCTATACATAGAACATTATATGACTTTGTTTCCGAAGTTTCTAGAAAATGAATATTTCTGTTTTTTCCTGAAGCTTTCATTGCAAGATATGCCATTTCCTTAATTGATGTCCCGATTCCAGAGCCTACATTATAAATTCCTGATTTATAATTTTTTAACAAAATAAATACCGCCTCTGCAACATCCTCATGCCAGATAAAATCTCTTACAGGGTTTCCATTTCTAAGGTAAATATCATCTTCTAAATCTAATTGAGCAAAAGTCTCTGAAAGAACATTTTTTGTTGACATTTTTGGACCTACAACATTTGCTAGCCTAATAACAGCTCCATTTGATTTTGTTACTAAGGATTCATTATTTAGTTTTGATTTTGTATAAATGTCATTTGCATAGGTTATATCGTCTTCTTTAAAAGGTTCTTCACCCTTTTCTCCATAAACTGCAGATGAAGAAAAGTAGATTACCTTTTTAAATCCAATGCTAAGAGCTTTTTCTAAATTTATGTATGATCTATCAAAATATTCAGCACCTATTTCGTTAACTTTGTTCCTATTTGGTTCTTCTGCTAAATAGATTAATACATCACCTGAAGGAATATCATTAAAATCTGAAACATGTGTGTAATTTTTTAAAGATTTGTTCGTGGAAGTCTTGATAACATTAGATTCTTCTACTTTTTCTAGAAGACTGCTTATTGAAGATCCCAAAAAACCAGAAGCTCCTGTTATCACAATTTTTTCCATAATTTTTTAATAAAAAAGGATTTTGAAATTATAGATTCTTAATTCAATCTGCAATATCCGTAGTTTTAAGATGCATATCAGAGGCAATATCAGTTGAAGCAAGTCTTCCAAGAATATTTTCATAATCTTTTGCTAAGATTTGTCCAGTGCCTGGACGTTTTACCCATAGATTATCTTTAGAAAAAGGTTCTCCTTTTTTGATATCTTTTATTGTCACAACCGTTGCAAAAGCAAAATCTATTGTTGGCTGCTCTTCTGGTGTTGCTTCTTTATTGCCTCCTCTCATTTGGAAAATTTCTTCGCTACCTATTATGAGTTCCTTTAGCCTAATTGGATCCATTGAATTTACAATATCTGGTCCTGGTCTATCCATTCTATCCGTGAAATGTCTTTCGAGTATACATGCTCCTAACGATGTTGCTGCGAAGCATGCTAAATTCGAAGTTGTATGATCGGAAAGTCCTATTACAGCATCTGGGAATTCCTTTTGAAGCTGCTCCATACCTCCTAAGCGAACAAGATGAACTGGCGTTGGATAGATATTAGTACAATGCAAAAGAGCAAAAGGAACATTTCTGTCTCTGAGAATCTTTACTGTTTTAGCAACACTACTTAAATCATTCATACCTGTACTAACAATCATTGGTTTACCAAAGGAGGCTACATGATCTATTAAAGGATAATTATTACATTCACCTGAACCAATTTTATAAGCAGAAACACCCATTCTCTCAAGTCTATCAGCTGCGGCTCTTGAAAAAGGAGTACTTATAAAAATTGCACCTTTTGACTCAATATAATCCTTAAGCTTAATCTCATCTTCCTCACTCAGCGCACATCTTTCAATAATCTCATATATTGATGTATCAGCATTGCCAGGAATAATCTCTTTTGCAGCTGGAACCATCTCATCTTCAACCACATGAGTTTGATGTTTAATCACTTCTGCGCCGGATGAAATAGCAGCATCCACAAGCTCATAAGCAGTCTCAAGTGATCCTTCATGATTTATGCCAATCTCAGCAATAACTAAAGGGGGATGTTCTAAACCTATGTTTCTGTTTTCAATTTTCATAATTTATGCAATATACCAAAAAAAAATAATTTTTGTTATTTTTACAATCTCCCATCAATTACAGATTTATTAAACAAATATTTAATCTCATAATAAATGGAGTCTGTCTTCCCGAAGGATTTGATCTTTTCAATACCCATTTTTTTGAATTCTTCATGAGCAACTGCAAGCACAATAACATCATAATGAGAATCTTTTGGGTAAGAAATAAGGTTAAAATTATTTTTGTCTGTATTTTTTTCAACCCAAGGATCATAAACATCAATGCTAGAAGTTACTTTTTCAAGAGAATCTATTAAATCAAAAATTTTTGAATTTCTTAAATCTGGGCAGTTTTCCTTAAATGTTAGTCCGAGTACTAGTATTTCTGGTTTTTGTGAAATATTTGACTTATGGGAAAGTAAATCAACTATCTGTTCTGATACAATCTCAGGCATTGAATCATTTAGCTTTCTCCCTGCAAGAATTATCTCTGGGATATACCCCTCTTTCTCTGCTCTGAAAGTTAAATAATAAGGGTCTACTCCTATACAATGTCCTCCAACAAGACCTGGTTTGAACGGCAAGAAATTCCATTTAGTTTCTGCTGCTTCAAGGACCGATCTAGTGTCTATTCCAAGCTTATTAAAAATAATGGATAACTCATTTATTAGTGCAATATTTATATCCCTTTGAGTATTTTCGATAACTTTAGCGGCTTCAGCAACCTTTATGCTTTCAGCCAAATGGGTTCCTGCAGAAATAATTGACTTATAAATATTATTAACTTCTTCAGCTACTTTCGGTGTCGATCCAGATGTTATTTTTTTTATATCCTTTATAGTGTGCTTTTTATCTCCAGGATTTATTCTCTCAGGAGAATAGCCGCAAAAGAAATCTTTATTAAAAATTAAACCGGAAATCTTTTCTAAAATTGGAACACAAAACTCTTCTGTTGCTCCAGGGTATACAGTAGATTCATAAATTACGATATCGTCCTTTTTCAAAATAGAGCCAACCATTTCTGACGCTTTCTCCAAAGGCCTTAAATCTGGTTTATTGTCCTGATCAATTGGTGTAGGAACAGTAATAATAAAAATATTTGATTCTTTAATATCATTAATTTCAGATGAATATTTTAGATTAGAGAAAGACTTAAGCTTTTTTGTATCAAGCTCTTTTGTTCTATCAATGCCTTCCAAAAGTTCATTAATTCTGGTTAGGTCATTATCAAAACCCACGGTGTCAAATACCTCACTAAGCTCTGTAGCGAGTGGAAGTCCAACGTATCCAAGACCAATAACTGATATTTTATGTTTGATCATTAAACCTTATAAAATTCTCTATACCATTGCACAAACTTTTTAACTCCATCTCTGACTGAAGTATTAGGCTTATACCCAAACTCTTCAGATAGATCAGTAACATCTGCATATGTATCAGGAACATCTCCGGGTTGAAGAGGCAGTAGTTCTTTATCTGCTTTTTTCCCAACGAATTCCTCAATAGCTCCTATGTAATCCATTAAATCTACTGGCGAACTATTTCCGATATTGAAAACTCTCCAAGGAGCATGTGATGATCCTGAATCTGGATCTTTACCATCCCAGCTTTCATTCTTTTTAGCTGGTTTATCAAAAACTCTAATCACTCCTTCAACAATATCATCTATATAAGTAAAGTCTCTTTTATGATTACCATAATTGAATACCTTTATTTTTTCTCCCTCCAAAATAGATTTTGTAAATTTAAATAAAGCCATGTCTGGTCTACCCCAAGGTCCATATACTGTAAAAAATCTTAATCCTGTAGTTGGGATACCATATAAGTAACTATATGTATGTGCCATAAGTTCATTTGCTTTTTTACTTGCAGCATACAGACTAAGAGGATGATCAACATTATCATGAATAGAAAAAGGCATCTTTGTATTGGATCCATAGACTGAGCTGCTAGAGGCATATACCAAATGATTAATGCTGTTATGACGGCATGCTTCTAAGATATTCGTAAATCCAACTATATTTGAACTTATATAGGCATGGGGGTTTTCAACAGAGTATCTAACTCCAGCCTGTGCGGCTAAGTGAATAACACCATCAAATTTATTTTGAGAAAAAATTTGGTCCAGATCTTCTTTATTTTCTATACCTACTCTAAAGTGCTTGTATTCCTTATGGTTAATAAATCTCTCTATTCGAGCCTCTTTGAGTAATGGGTCATAGTATTCATTATGATTATCAACTCCAATTACAGTATCTCCTCTATTGAGAAGCTTGAAAGCTACTTCTGAGCCAACAAACCCAGCAGTGCCTGTAACTAAAATCTTCATATTATAATTTTAAACTATCTTGATTTATAAACCATTTATATGTTTTGAGAATGCCATCTTCCAGAGAAGTTTTATGACTCCAGCCAAAATTATTTATAATCCTAGAATCAACACATTTTCTTAGTGGTCCATCAGGTTTGTCTTCATCAAATACTATTTCACCTTTAAAACCTATTATTTCTTTAATTAGCATTGAGAGCTCCTTGATTGATATTTCTTCTCCGCTTCCAACATTAATATGAGATAGCATTGGCATTGTTACTCTTCTGTAATCCTCTTTTGATAGATTCATTACAAAAATTGAGGCGTCTGCCATATCCTCGACAAACAAGAATTCTCTTAATGCAGCGCCTGAGCCCCAAACTGCTACTCTAGATTCGTTATTAATTTTTGCTTTATGAAATCTATAAATTAATCCAGGAATCACATGAGAATTAATTTCGTTGAAATTATCATTATATCCATATAAATTTGTTGGCATTATGGATCTAAAGTCAGTTCCATATTGCCTATTAAAAGATTCACATAGCTTTATCCCAGCAATCTTAGCAATTGCATATGGCTCATTTGTTGGCTCAAGATGGCCTGACAATATTTCGTTTTCAGTAATTGGTTGTTTAGCATTTTTAGGATAAATACAAGAACTCCCAAGAAATAAGAGTCTTTTTACTCCAGTATCATGAGCAGCTTTAATTACATTTGACTGGATCATTAGGTTCTCATAAATAAAATCTGCTGGGTTTGAATTATTAGCATTGATGCCACCAACCTTAGCAGCTGCTAAAAAGACGTAATCAACTTTTTGTGAAGTAAAGAAGTCTCTAACGCTTAATTGATCAGTTAAATCTAAGATATCCCTGCTTGCCTTAATTACATTTGAAGAGCCGTCATCAATAAGCTTGCTCATAATGGCAGACCCTACCATTCCTTTGTGTCCAGCAATGAAAATCTTATTATCTTTATGCATAAGGATTTTTAACTTTCTTTTTTATGTGATCTTAAAAGAAGTTCTTCCTGAGCATTCTTTAAGTCATGCTCCATCATTTCGTTCACTAAATCTTCTAATGATATTTTGGGTTGCCAATTAAGATTTTTTTTAGCCTTTGTTGCATCACCAAGCAATGTCTCAACCTCTGAAGGTCTAAAATAGTTTTTATCTACTGCTACAATAACTTTACCTGTTTCTTTATCAATTCCTTTTTCATTTAGGCCATCACCTTCCCATATAATTTTATTTCCAATAAATTCCCATGCAAAATTTACAAAATCTCTAACGGAAAATTGCAAGCCAGTTGCAATGCAATAATCATCGGGCTTATCCTGTTGAAGCATAAGCCATTGGGCTTCTACATAATCTTTAGCATGACCCCAATCTCGCTTTGCATTAAGGTTTCCTAAATGAAGAGTTTCTTGCATGCCTTTTGATATTCTTGCAAGAGCTCTAGTTATTTTTCTTGTAACAAAAGTTTCTCCTCTTACTGGAGATTCATGATTAAATAATATGCCATTGCATGCAAACATATTATAGGCCTCCCTATAATTAACAGTAATCCAAAAAGCATATAACTTTGCCACTGCATAAGGCGATCTTGGATAAAAAGGTGTATTTTCATTTTGAGGGATCTCAACAACTTTACCATATAGCTCAGAAGAAGAAGCTTGGTAAAACCTTATTTTATTTTCAAGGCCTAAAAAGCGAATAGCGTCTAATATTCTTAAAGCTCCCAAGCCTACGGTATCAGCAGTATAATCAGGTGTCTCAAAAGAAACTGCAACATGGGATTGAGCAGCTAGATTATATATCTCATCAGGTATTATTTCATTGATAATTCTTACAAGACTGAGGGAGTCAGATAGATCTCCATAATGAAGAATAAAATTTCTTTCTTTTTGATGAGGATCTTGATAAAGGTGATCAATCCTTTGGGTGTTAAACGAAGAAGATCTTCGTTTGATGCCATGCACTATATATCCCTTTTTTAAAAGTAATTCAGCTAAATAGGATCCATCTTGTCCAGTAATTCCTGTTATTAAGGCAACTTTTTTTTTCATATTATGGTTTTTAATTTTAATTATAGTATTTATAGATCAAGATTATCTAAGTTTTAGAAAAAATATATTTAACTTAATTTTCATTAAATATATCTCGTGTAAAAACTTTATCTTGAACATCTTCAAGACTTGATGACATTCTATTTGCAACAATTAAAGAGGATCTTTCTTTAAAATCCGCGAGATTTGGAATGACTTCTAAATCAAGGAATGTATTATGATTTATTTGTTTCTCATATATTACAACCGGTATTCCCTTTTTTTTGAGGCGTTTTATTACACTTAAGATTGCTGATGACCTAAAGTTATCACTACCTTTTTTCATTATTAATCTGTAAAAACCAACTACCTTAGGGCTAAGATCTAAGATGCAATCAGTTATGAAATCTTTTCTAATTTTGTTTGCTTCAACTATTCCATTAATGATTGCATTTGGAACCTGGCTTTGATTGAAATTGAATAGGAGTTGCCTTGTATCTTTTGGCAAGCAGTACCCACCATATCCAAATGAAGGGTTATTATAACCATCGGCTATTCTTGCATCTGAGGATATGCCTTTAATAATGTTTTCAGCACTTAGACCATTTATATATGAGAAGGAATCGAGCTCATTAAAAAAACTTACTCTCATTGCAAGATACGAATTTGAAAATAATTTTACTGACTCAGCCTCAGTAGATGTCATGAATAATATATTTATATTTTCTTTATGAGCTCCGTCTTCAAGAATCTTTGAAAAAAGTTTTGAATTCTTACAGTTACCTCCAATAATTATCCTTGAAGGATGAAGATTATCATATAAGGAATTTCCTTCACGAAGAAACTCGGGTGAAAAGACTATTGGCTGATCTGGATATTTTTCTTTAAGAGATTCTGTAAATCCTATGGGTATAGTTGACTTTATTACAATAAATGCATCTTTATTTATTTCATTTATATCTTTAATAACTTTTTGAACAGAATCTATATCAAAATTTCCCGATGCCTCATCAAGATTTGTAGGTGTCGCAATAATTATAAATTTAGAATTGCGATATGCCTCATTTATGTCAGTAGTTGCATGAATAGTCATTTTGTTCTCAGAAAGAAATTTTTCTATGAACTGATCTTTAATAGTTGGAGAGCCACTATTAATCTTTTTAACTTTAGACTCGTCTATATCATGAATTATTACATCATGTTTTTGAGAAAGGAGAATCCCGAGAGACATGCCAACATAGCCTGATCCGACTATAGTTATTTTTTGCCTTTTCATGCTTTAAGGCTCCAATATCTCATTGCGCCATTCGTTATCTTTTAACATATAAATTACCCTTTCATTAAGTCTATTAGGGTGGCCAATCCAAAATTCATAAAAGTATGGAATAATTTCAAAGCCTCCCCAATATTTTGGTCTGATAATATCTATATTTTTTGAGGATTCCATAGTTGATTCATATTTTTTTATAACCTCGTTGTATGAATCAATTATTTTTGATTGATTTGAGCTTATAGCTAATATATTTTTTTCAAAAGACCTGTTTTTAAAATGATTATCTGATAAATCATCTTCAAGTTTTTTTATATTCCCTTTAATTCTTATTTGAACATTGGTTGATTGCCAAAAAGAATTTAAAGATACTTGGGAATGGGTAAGGAAATCAGTGGCTTTTGGTGACTCAAAGTTTGTAAAAAAAATAAAATTGCCTTTTTCAACATATTTAATATTTACAAATCTTGAACTAATTTCTTTATTAGATCGGTTATAAGAGCTCACAGAAATAGCTTCAATATTTTTCTGATTTTTCTTTATAGCTTGATCATAAAAAGTCTTATATTTTTTGATTGGTTTTGAGGTATTCTGTTTTTTGAAGACTATCATCTATTAGAGCAATAAGATTTATGCTGTTTTCTTATATATAAATCTAACGATTACATAAAATATAGAAAGTATCGCGCCCAAAAATGACATCATTATGCATATTATTGATCTGGATGGCCCTGATTTAATTTCTGGAGCAATTGGTGCTGATGCTATCCTAAATGCATACTCTTGTGTTACGTTAGCTAACATTTTCGTTTCAATTTGTTTTTGTACTAGAGAATTAAGGCCAATTTTTATTTCGCTCAGCTGCGTACCTTGTATTTCTTTTTTAAGAAAATTTATTGACCTATCAGCTGCGTCAATGTCATATTTTCTGTTGATCTCATTTACTTCAATAATTATCTTCTCAAGGAATTCTTTTGCAACATGAGGTGAAACATGCTCAAAAGCAATAGTAATGAAATTTGTTTTTAAATCTCTCTCAATGTTTAGACTTGATAAGAATGTTTTATGAGATAGCTGAAATGATGGCACTCCATCTATGGAAAAGGGCTTTTCAGAAACCCATTTCCCATTTTTAAATTCATCCTCATCAAAAAATAATAAGTTATTTTCTTGATCCCAAGACTTAACTGCTACCAATTGAGCCAGAAGATCATATTTACTAACTAAATTAACAAAAAAATCATAAGATTCAATTATTTCAATACTTAAAGCAGTTTCATCAATTTCATTTGATACAGGCATAGATACTCCTGCGAGGCTTGCAAGACCAGAATATTGATTGGCTAAGCTCATCATAGTATTTGATCCAGCAGTAGGAACAAGAGTGGCTTGGCTTGTGTATTTATTTTCAAGAGAGAGGGAATAAAAAACAGCAGATATTCCAAAAATAAATGTGATTATAATGATAAAAAATTTTTTTCGCCAAACTGCTGAGAACAAATCAGATAGGTATATATCTTCGTTTTCAAGTTTTTTTTCAATGTTCATTTATTTATTGGTGCCCAGGGCCGGACTTGAACCGGCACGCAGTCGCCTGCGAGGGATTTTAAGTCCCTTGTGTCTACCAATTCCACCACCTGGGCAAACTTTCCTCCATATTTATAATTATAACAATTAGAATATAAACTTTTTAGTTAATGTTTATAAACAAATTGGAGGCTGAGGCCGGAATCGAACCGGCGTACACGGATTTGCAGTCCGCTGCATGACC
>MDTG01386596.1_pt1 | contig 31608 bp, 42 predicted proteins | sample 811421 | NCBI WGS metagenome assembly MDTG01 (sample SAMN05326645, study PRJNA326480) | marine metagenome | isolation source: seawater | place: Pacific Ocean: South East | collected 2011
GATTTAATTCTAAGGAGTAAGTCAATCTCAGACTCGCCTTTGATTGTCTTATACTGTTTTTTGTCAGTCCATCCAGTAGCTTTTAGATTTGGAAAATACCAGTTTCTAACATTAGAAATAGCTTTTTTAAAATCTGAAGTAATTGTAAAATAGTTTTTAGCATTACCCCACTTATCTAAAATGATTCCGTTTCTAGTGAATTTATGAATAACCCATTCACTAGGTCTCTTGTTACCTCTCCAGCTATATGATTTAGAATTTACGATAGCTATATAAGGGTACTTTACTCTTACATTATATTTTTGTATTGCCATAGTTTTAGTTTTTAATATGTATCAAATTTAAAAAAAAGTTTTAATATACCAAAATTATTTAAAGAAAATTTTAAAAAAATCCCCTCCAGAATAAATTCCTTTGGGGAAAGCAAACAAAAATCAGTTTACCTATTCGGCTATTGACTTAAATGTAGATAGGGCGTCATTGTCTTGGTTTGGTAAGTGCATCCTAATTTCATAAGTAGCATTTTTAACATCGAATTTCATTGAATCTAGGTAGCCAGACTTTTCTTCTTGTAGGCTGTCACCTCCGAAATTTATCCATAATTTATTATGAAGTCCTAAATTTCTTATATCTACGTTTCTAAATACGCCCTCATACTTTGTTAGGAAGTCTCTATTGTCGTTTAATATTTGTTGAGTAGTAATTTGCTCTAAAGATTTTAAAACGGTCTCTCTGGCTCTCTCATAAGAGCTTTCTATCTGTCCGACAAAATTATTATCATCTGAAAGCTCATTGCTAAATATACTTTCTGTCTCATGCACTCCAGTAAACCCTCCTAGATAAGAAAACTGTCGTCTTACGCTTTTCATCTTAGAAATGTTAACGTCAAATTTTTCAGCTATTGTAAAATTATCTATATGAGTAAGATCACCCAAAGCTAGATTATTTGGAAAATTCATACCTACCGATATTCTAGGGTCTGTACTACCAGCTGAGGCTTGGAATGGTTCTAAAGTTTTTCTAAATCCTACCCATTTGTCTATTATATTATTTTCTACTTGGAATTTTTTTGTAGCGTTACCGTTGCCATCGTCTACAAAAGTTACAAACTCATTACTCTCAAAATCATACATTAAATCTGGCGTACCGTTTCCGCTTGTATCTAATTGACAAAATACGCCTATTGAATATTTACCAGACAATGAGCCTATATTTTTTTGTACGTTATAAGAAAAAGCGATTTCTATTGGAAAGCCTTGCCTTAAAGTAGTAAGATCAGATTTTATAAGTAGGCTAGTTAAGCCAGTGCCATTTGCTTGTAGGTAATTATTGCCAGACAATGGCTTTACGTTAAAATCGGTAGCTTCAATAATTGTGGGCGCTGTTTGTGCTATACCAGAGCCGCTGCCTAAAGTCCATTCGTCTGTACCATATAAAAATTGACTATTACCGTTTAGGTGATTTAGTGGCTGTAAATTACTTTTAAATATTACATCCTTTAGAGGCTTTTCATATCTTTTAACTAGCGATCTGTCTAGTGGTATCAGATTCTCTGGACAGCTGAATAATACGTTTTCTTCCTCAGTCGACTTGTAAACGCCATCAAAATCAAAAATTTTATAGCTTATGTTTTCTACTTCGGTAGTAATTAAAAAATCTTTAATATAGTTTTGTATAAGTCCCATTATGCTCTTCCGTCTTGAGTTACCGAGACTTGACCTATTACAGAAGTACTAGCTCTCGGAAAAAAGTTAATAGTATTTGATCGAGTTGATACTCTCTGATTTGCTGAGAATCTTACTCTGATATTTTGAGTACCGCTTACCCCAGTGCTAGGCACGAAAGATAAAAACGGTCTGTCCGCACCTACTGAAAAATTACCATTTGCTGTAACTGTTAAATCAACAAAGCCAGAATTATTAGCTAAATCTAAGGCGCTAGGAGAAGCGGTTACAGAAGTTGCTGGAGTATTGCTTATAGCACTACCAGAAAGCGTCACAGTTGCTGACTCGTTTGTTACTCCCATAGTGCCAGTAATTGTAAGCGTAGCGCTAGTATCTGAGTTTTTGGTAATTGTAATATTATCAGCTAGACCAGTATTTTGTATTGCTGAGATTACAGCTGCTGAGCCTATTGCTCCTTTAAATTCAAAACCGCTAGAAGTTGATAAAGTTCTAGTAAGAGTATAGCTTTCGCCTTCAGATTTAGAGGCTACTAAATTTGCAGTAGATAAACTAATATTTGTAAGACCGCTTACATTGAGGCTATAAGTGTGTGTAAATCTTCTAGTATCAGCTGAGCCTCTTACTACTACATTACCAACATGACCACCAGTAACAAGTGTACCGCTTATAGTTACTCTTATTATGTTACCTACTAAAGTTTTTGTAGCTGTTCCTATTGTAGTTTCTACTGAAGTAATATTATTAACGCTTGTGAATTCTCCGTTATTTGATACTACATTAAAAGTCGAGGTAAAAGAATTTCCAACTTCACCAGCTGCATAAGTTATTATAATATTTTTTGTTGAAACATAGGCGTTACTTACAGAGTCAGTCACACCTAAATTGATTTGAAAATAAGTTATTCCAGTTGTAGCGCCTCCGCTTTGTGTTTCATTTTGTATAGGTGCATCTTGTACATTTAAAATGAAATTGTCACTATGAGTATTGCCATCTGAGTCAGTTGCTGTAAGCTGGTAAACATCAGAGTTATTGCTAAGTGTTAATATACCAGTAGATAGCTCGCCAAAGTTTGCAGTCCCAATAGTTTGAGAAACAGTGCTACTATCTGGTCTTGTCCACTGATAAGCTACTGGCTGATTTTGTGAGCTTAGAACAGTAAGCACATAGTTTCCGTCTACATACATTACCGATTCTCCTACTATCTCTATAAGAGGTGCGCTGTATAAATTAGCTGGCGTAGGCTGAGCGGTTTCGTTAGCTATGTCAGCTCCACTAGCTCCGTAAGTTCCTTGGTCTACTCTATTGTCTATAATACTTGAGTTATTTATAACGTACCAGTGAGCAAAAGACTGAAAGATTCTACTATTTGTAACTTTTAAAATTTCTTTTAATGATTCTTTGGCGTTTCTTAAAATTAGATTGTTGTTTGAAAAGATATATCTATTGACTTCTATGTCATGAAATATCGTATCATTAGTCGCTCCTCCAGTTTTTCTTATGTCGTTGTTTATGTAAATATCAAATTCATGACCAGTCAGCTTAAGTATTTCTTTTAAGTAAAAAAATAATGATTGTTTTGAGCTTGTATTGTCAGAGGGAAATGGTACGTCAAAAGTATCTAGAGTACCCAATCCGTCAATAGCCTCTAATTTTAACTCAAAAGGAGCTGAAATAACAGCCTCTCTATATCCGTCATTCACAATAAACCCCTCCCAGATAGGCTCATAAAAAATCTCAGCTCCTAGTTTAGCATCCCAATTCTGATTTATTTGCTCGTATTTAAGTTCTTCATCTTCCCAGTTTTTCTGATAAGATTCATATTGTAATACTTTTACCTTATACTGTCTCTCACCAGCTTTAAAAAAGTCGTCATAAGTGTTTGAGTCGGTAACAAAAAAGTTTAAAATACATCTAGAGCCAATTATAGGCGAGTAAATGTCATCGTCTGCATCCCATTCTATTATAGCTGGATTGCTAGTACCAATAAGCTGAGTAGGTTGTACGCCAGTCCCAAAACGATCTAATACAAAATCTTTTTCTAATATTTCGATTTTGAATTTATTGTTTTCTACGTCTGAGAAAAATAACTCAAATTTTACCTCGTAAGCCATTACAGTAATCTACTACGATTTTTATTTGCTCTTTGCAAAGCTACTACTAAGTCTTGACCTTGCAGCCTAAATTCACCGCCTACCTCTACTTTTTGTGAGCCTTGCCCTATCATGCCTTTTAATTTATTTAATGGTGCTATGACCTCTGGATTGTTTCTAGTTGATGCCTCACCCACTAAGCCCAGAGTAGGAGTAGATACGATACCTCCGTTAGCAAAAGGGACAGCGCCACCAGATAAACGCCCAAAAATATTTTTAAAACCCTCTATACCGCCTTTAGCCAAAGCTCCGCTACCACCGAAAGCTGGTAGAAGTATGTTTAAAATGGCAGCGGCTGCCGCAGTTGCCGCTAACTGAATAGCTAATTTTTTAAGACTTTGTATCAAAGATTTAAAAAAGTCACCTCCTTGAGCTAAAGAGGTAAAGGCATTTATTAAAGAGCTACCCACTGCATCGGCAAGAAAATTAGTTTGCTCGGCTGCTTTTTGCATTTGCTCTCTAGTCTTTTGAGTAAACGCCATTAAATCTTCTTCAATATCCGCAAAATGTTCATCAATGACAGCTACGGTATTTGGGTCAAAAATTTCTTCTGGTTTTGGAAAAGCCTCTTTAAATGCAGTAGATAGTTCTTGAGTCCTACCCAAAACTTCACTAAAAGCATCTTTTGCAAAAGTTACTTCGTCTTTTACCTTTTTAAAAGACTCAGCTACTTGCTTATTATTTTGTACAGCTTTTTTTGTTGTTTTATTATTGCTTTTTAGAGATTCTTCGTAAAGACCTATTACATTGTCAAGACCTATTATTTTGTTTTCAGTTATCTGAATTTGTTTTGAAAGTCTTTTATATTCTTCTGACTCAATACCTAAAAGATTTGCTATAAGCCCTTGCTCTTTGTCTTGTTGCGCTTTAAGTAGCTTTAACTCGGTTTTTAATAATTCTCGCTCAGCTTTTTCTAATTTTAAAACAGCTGGTACGCCTTTTTCATTTTCTTCAGCTACTTCCTTTACTAGCTTTTTATTTTCTTCTAGCTCTTTGTTAAGATTTGCTATTGTGTCTGTTAATACTTTTTGCTTAGCTATTGTTGTAAAAGCAGTTACTAAAAGACCTAATGCTATTAATAATCCACCAGTTACAATATTTAAAGAAGTAAAAACGCCAATAAGCGTACCTATGGAGCTTGCTAACGTACCTAGTACAACTATAAGAGGAGGTATTATAACTGCAAGACCACCAATACCGATAATAATTTTCTTGGTACTAGGCTCTAAATTTTTAAAACTCTCAGTAAGATTTCTAATAAAATCTATAAAATCATTAGCGTTATTGGTAAGGTCAAAAGTATTTACAATCTCTTTTCCTAATTCAGCAAAAGCTATATTCAAATTATCTTTTAATGTAGAAAATACACCTCCCAAAGTTTGCGAGAGCTTTTCCATACCACCCTCAAATTTACCACCAGCGCCAGTTGCTTCTTCAAAAGCCTTTATAAGCACTGGAAAAGTAACAGCGCCCTCAGAAACCATATCTTTAATTTTTGATTCTGCTACTCCCATAGACTCGGCTAGCATTTGTATAATAGGCACACCGTTGTTTATAAGCTGGAGTAAGTCTTGACCCATAAGTCTACCAGCTGCGGCTACTTGACCAAAAGCAACTGAAATACCTTGAAGGTCACCGCCAGAAACAGCTGCAATATCTCCAATAGATTGTAAGTGTTTAAAAGCATCTTCAGCACTTACACCAAAGCCCATAAGTGTATTATTAGCTCTTACTAGTTCGTCAAGCTGGAAAGGTGTCCCAGCTGAAAATTTAACGAGCTTCTGAAATGCGACAGCACCAGCTTCAGCGCTTCCAGTAAGTACATCTAACTGAGTTTGCAATTTCTGGAAGTTCATAGCTGAGCTAAGAGCTTTACCGCCTACAAGTGCTAAGGGAGCTGAAAGTTTTAGAGTTAAATTTTTTCCTAAGTTAGTAGCTCTGTCGCCAAAATTTTTAAGATTTCTACTAGCCTTACCTAGTGAGGTGTTTAGGTGTTTAGCGTCACCTTTTAAAATTACTTCTAATATATTTGCCATGTCACAAAATTACAAAAAATAGTCTTGTTAAAATTCTATGCCAGCATCTTCACAAACCTTTTTAAATTGTAAAAATTGCTCTTTTGTGCTTTTAGGCTTTATAATTCTTTTAAGATTGTCTTGAGGTAGGCTAAAAAGATTCTGAGGCTTTAGCATATTTTGCCTTTTGGTGACATTTACATTATGTATCATAGTTGCTAAATACCTCATACGCTCCCAGCTTAGATTCTGTTTTATAGTATAAGATTCGCCTAGCCTCTGATTTTCAGCCCAAGTATATCGCCAAAAATTATCTGGGTCTATGCCGACTTGCCCTATGTAATAATCTAGTATTATTTCCCAAGTTAGGGAGTCGGCTACTTCTTTCCCTCAGATTCAGAGTTTCTTTTTATGCCTACGTTAAGATCGTTGCCTAGAATTTTAGATTCTAGCATTGTATTAGTAATTTTTTCTAATTCGCTAGCATCGACTTCATCTAACCATGAGCCGACCTTGTAAACATTGTAATCTATTTCGTTGCCTTCCTCTTGATCGTATGCAAGTAATCCAGCATAAATTAAAGCTCTAATACCATTAATAGAAATACCGCCTTCAAAAATAGTACCTATTTTGTCTAGCGGTAATTCTAATTGTTCAGTAAATGCGCTCCAAAAGTTCATGGAGAAGTGTAGCGTTCTTTTACGCCCACCAATATTTAAGGTGTAATACCCTCTTTTTTTGTTTGCCATAATGTTTTATATCTTATTAAGGATTTGTAGACTTAGTGATTGCACCAGTAAGCGTAATTGAGCCGCTGTATGTTACTGGGGATTCTGACTCAGCGCTCATTTCTACGCTATTTAAGAATCCTTCAGCAGTATAAATCTCATCAGAAGTCAGCGCAGTACCAAAAACGCAAGTGATCTGAGTTCTAGCTAAAAGAAAATCAGCCATTTCCACTGCATTACTAGCATCGTCATAAGCTACAAGACCTTCAAAAGAAATTTCACCGCTCATAACTCCAGCGATCACTTCTTGAAAGCCGCTGCTATCTTTGCTAGTTGCTTCTGGTAAATCATTTGATAAGCTCAAAGTACAGCTAGTTGTATGTCCAAGCGTTGCACCTTCTACCTTTAATAATAAATTTGTTCCGTTAAATACTCCAGTCGTAGGCATTTTTTATATTTTAAATTTAATACAAATATAGTGAATATATTTTTTTGTTTTTACGTTACAATAGCATGGATTATCTTAACAAGTAAAAAGAATAATACTACTCCCATAAAGATAATTTTACCCTTATCAAAGATACTATCGCTTAACCAGTTGACAATTACATAGCTTTTTATTTTCTGTTTTATGTTATTAAAAAAGTCAATCATTTTTTTTGTTTTTAGGAGGGTTATTTTTTAGATCATACTTCAGACTCTCTGAAAGTAAAACTCGATCTAAAGTGTTGTCGTAATTTTCTAGGATTTGCTTTTGTAGGTCTATTATCATTCCTTCTAGTCTGTCTTTTTCTCTTACTAGAAAATCTATTTGCATATCCTTTTTTTCTATTTGCTCTTTAAGCTGTCTTTCTTCATCTTTTTTCTGACCAGTAATACTTGAAATGACCATAGCCACTGAGCTGGCTACCATACCGATTAGAGTATTTACAATAGCTGAATTTTCTTTTGGAATGGTATATTTTGTCAAATAAAATAGTATAACTACTATTAGCACAAAGACAAAAACTGAACCGCTAAAATGTCTTATGTCACGAGCTGCGCCATTTTTTGGTAAATTCATAATCTCACTTCTTTAATCGTTTCACAATACCTATAATCGAATAAACACTAGCGGACAATAGACTTATAATTTGTAGCACTGGCATAACGTCACCCATACTTATTAAAAGCGCCAAAATCGTTAATCCTATTGTTCTTAAATCTTCCATTATTTTACTGCATAATATATCATAGTATTACCGTTACCATTAATTGAAGTGTCAGTAGTTCTAAGTTGAAAGCCATTATCTAAGAAATCCACTTGATCGTATGCAGTTTCTTCTTGACCATCTGTATCAGCATTTAAGTAATTTGATCTCGTATTTGTTTTATCTCTCATACTATCTATTATTCTCCAATTAGTGCCACTTGAATTAATACATTTTAAAAGTAAAAATCTAGGTTTAAATCCATTATTCCCGCTTGAAGTTCCGTCATCTGTCGTATAAACAATAGTACCAGTTGAATTACCATTCCCAGTATAAGACCCTATTGATGAATATCCAGAAATTTCAGCCCAACTATAACAAATAACATCGTCATCGTTTGAAAATGTATAATTTGATCTGGTGCTAACAGTTGTTGAGGTAAATGTTTGATTTCCCCATATTCTAGCGTCTTGCGTTAAACCTCCTTCATTTAAACTAGAATTTAAATAAAGATAATTTTGTTCAGCTGTTAAATCTTTATGCCAGAAAAACCAGTTACCAGTGCTATTAAGTTTTTTCATAAGTACCATATCTGGCTTGACTCCAAGACCATGACCCCAGTTAAAATCTTGTTCACTAGAAGGGCAAAGCACTCTAGATATAGAGAAACCAGCGGCAGCGTTAACGCTTATAGTACTTTTAACGTTTCCATCTGTGTTTGAAGTAGGTAAATTACCTTCATGACTACCAGCACTCCATAAATAAGCTACAAAACTTTTACCACTAGCGTTAACATTACCAGAGTTATCTATACTAAAACCTTTATCATTAAAGGCAGTCAGTCCATCGTTTGACTGAGCTAAATCTCTATCCGAATAAACAGCTTGAGGGTCATCTTTACCTCTTACTGAATCAAACATAGGATTGGAATAGTTTGAATGGCTTGTTGTAAAAATCCAGATAAAATCTGGTGAAATGTCCGATTCTATGTCTTGAGTACTACCATTACCATCATAAGTAACAACATCAAAAGACTTTGTAACAGTAGGAGTAGCGGCAGTTGAAGGGTCAGTAGCTATTGCCCAATATAAATATGTTTCAGTGTCGCCATTTACTTCATTAGATGCTGATTTTATTTGGAATCCGTTAGTTAAAAAATCTACGTCAGCACCAGTATTTTCAGCATCACTCTTATTTGCTTTAAGTATTTCTTGTCTTGGATTTGTTCTACTTCTTTTGTTATCTTTTATTACCCAGTGGTTACCACTGCCAGAAGTTTGTTTTATTAAAAGCCATCCAACTTCAAAGTCTGTCTGGACTATTGCACCTATTGAATCTCCATTTCCAGTATATGTGCCTATTTTTTGATAACCCGTTACATCGTGAAAACAATAATTTATTATGTTGTAATTACTACCCCACCAATCACTAAATCCATCAGTTCCTATTGTAAAACCAGAATCACTTCCAGACATATCATTTTTAGGATTAGTATCAAATGACATATAATCTACTGAATTGTCTATCGCAGTAAATATTATGTACCAAGCTGAACTTGCAGTACTTATTCTTTTTTGGATAATCATTTTTGGTGCAGAATCTAATCCGTGACCAACAGCTTGTGTATAATCTTTTGAACTTCCTGCTGTATATTTTACAATAGAAAAACCAGCCTTAGTATTTATACTCATTTTGTCTGGATAAATATTCGGTGAGCCGCTTGGAGTATAAGAGCTTTGTAAAGTACCATCAATACTTACACTATTTGCAGTCATAGCACCACTACTATTTGTATTTGTTGCAGTAGGCGCTCCTCCGCACCTCCAAACCCATGAGACAAACGAATAATCATTACGATTTACCCCAGTATAACTACCTAAAGTAAAACCATTTGAATCAAAAGAAGTCAATGAGCCAGAGTCTGTATATTGCTGATCGTTTGAATGTGTATATATTACATTTAAAGCGCCTCTAACAGAATCGTAAACCATGTGAGCATCAGCTAGGTCATAATTCTTCAACCATATCCAATCTGGTTTAAATTTCAAGGCACCTTGAAAAGTAACATTACTTGCAGTGCCATCATATCTATAAATTACATCTGTAGAAGTTCCGTCATATTGTTGCTGCTCGTCTTGAGCATTACCTTCAAATTTATAATAAGCCTCTAAATTGTCTGACGGTATTGATGCGGTTGTATTATTGTATATATATCCTATTTCGGTAGAAGTTAAAACGTCTGAATAAATTCTAACTTCATCCATTTTGCCATCCCAGTAACCACTACTTGAATCCCTATATTGACCTAAAGCTAATACCCCAGAGTTAGTAGCATCTGTCGAGGTAGTCGTCAAATTTGTTGATGAAGCTAGGCTGCCATTTAAATAAATATTTGCTGATTTTGAAGATGCTGTATAAGTATATACAATATGAAACCAAGTTTTTTCGTTTATTGTTTGTGCAGTGTAATTAGAGGTAGCTGTATAATATGAATTACCACTAAAGGCTCTAACTGGCTCAATTGTATAATTATTTGAGCTACTATATCTAATTAGAAGTCTTATAATCCCTTCGCCAGTGGTCTTGTCACCAGCACCAATAATAGTTTTAAAACCACTGCCAAATGAGGAATTTAAATAAACCCAGCCAGTAAAACTAAAATCAGTATTAGTGTAAGGTATTGGAGAGGGTATATCTATATGACTACTACTACCATTAAAAATAGCACCCTCACCATAATAACCAGAAGCGCCTCCAGTATCTTTTGCAGAGTTTTCAAATTGATATAATGCTATTGCTGATCTATCTCCAAAAATATCTGTAACCGACTTGGAAGTAGAGCTGTAAGTTTCGCTATAAAGTGTAGATATTTCTGAAGTAGAAAGCGCTTTGGAAAAAATACGAAATTGATCCATTAAGCCATCAAAAGAGGCAGTAGTTGAGCTACCAGTATTATACCAACCAATAGTATTAAGACCGCCAGAGGTTGTATTTGCTGTATTGTTGGAAGTATAGCCACTATTTGAGCCTACTGAAACATTATCTAAATATAATTTTACGCCATCTGAAGAGCTTTTAGTTAAAACTACATGATACCATTGATTAGCACTAACGGTTGTACTAGAAGTCACACTACCCCCAGCACCAGTTTCGTAATAAGTTAAAACATTATTATCAAAAGTTAAATAAAAGTACCCTCCACTATTTTGCTTAGCAGTTGTCAAAATCATATCATAGCCAGACGAAGAAGATACCGTAAATAATTTAACCCAAACCGAAACAGTAAAATCATTAACTGGAAAATCTAAAGAATTTAAATTTATATAAGAAGTATTACCAGAATCAAATTGCGCTCCTTCATTTATATAAGACCCAACTTTTTGAGTTGAGCCAGTGCCTTCATATAAAACTGTCTGAAAATGCTCGCTAGGTGAAAAAGAATCTTCGCCAGCTGTATTAAATAGCTTTTTATTTAGAGCCATACTTAAAATTTATAATGTTATGTCAAATAAAATAACTTTACTCTTTGACTTTAAATTATTTATGTCTTTTTCTTTTTGGTCTACTAAAGCCGCTAAATCGTTTGCAGCTGTTTTAATATCTTCTGGGACAGCCTTAGAAGGGTCTCTTAGTGTTCTAATAAAATACCAGTCGTATTTCTCTTTAAATTCTGATTTTGCGCTATGTTTTAGATTTGCTATTTTATCTGCTTTTAATTCGGCTAAAGTTTTTGCCCAAGTTTTGTCGCTCATAGAGTATTTAAATCGACTATTTACAGAGTCAAAAGATATTTTACCTAAATTATGAATCCTTGAATCGTAGCCTTCTGGTAACACTAAAGGGAAAAGACCCTCAGCCTTTTGATCTTTACTAGATAACTGGTCAAATCCAGAGACATATTCTTTTTGACTTCCAGAAAATTCGCTGGGTGCTGATTGATAAATTCTTATTTTTCCGTTTTTATTTTGTGCGTACATATTTTTAGGTTGCTTCTTGAGAGATTTGATAAAATGCCTCTGAGGTTGATACAAATTTAAATTCTATAAGATTTTTTACAGTGTCGCTATAAGTGCCAGAGATTTTTCTAAATGACCCACTAGAGCCATTTATATTTGAAAAACTAATACCGTAAGAGCCAGACCCTCCAGTAATTACTAAAGTACAAGTAGAGCCTACTTTTACATTTGTAAATGAGACCGCTGCGGTGTGTCCAGCTGTCCAAGTAAATACGTCACCGCTAGAAGTATCTATTGTTATTGTGGAGGCTGAAGTTATTGAAACGCTTGCAGTATATCTATTAGCGAGCTGATCATGGTCGATAGCGTTGTCAGCTATTACGTCTCCAGTTACTTTTGTTATTGCCATATCTTATATTTTTTACAAATTTACGAAAGTTTTATATGAGTTACTTCAATATTACTAGACCCAGTAGCTGGAGCAGTTGTAAAAGTCAAAGTAGTGCCGCTAGTACTATAATTAGACTTAGACTGGTAAACGCCATCTATATAAATCTGTAAATGATTTTTTGTAGCTGGCTCAGTAGATAGCGTAAAAGCTGTCGTAGAATTATTACCGCTAAATGTATCTATTTCTATATTTGGAGTACCTCCTAAAGCTACTGCATGAGTAACCTCTATGTTATTTGTCCCAGTTGCTGGAGCTGTCGAAAATGTAATAACTTGACCAGAAGTCGAGTAAGTACTTTTAGACTGATATACACCGTCTATATAAATTTGCAAATTATTCTCACTTGCAATAGTATTAGACATAGTAAAAGTTGTGTCAGAATTGTCACCGCTAAAAGTTTCTACTACAAGAGTCGTAGAGCCTCCACCGCCTCCACTAGAGGCAGCTATCGTAACTTCATTAGCGCTGTTTCTAGTAAGTGTAATATTAGACCCAGCTGTAAGCTGCACTACTGAGTTATCAGAGCCAGAAGTAGAAGTTAAATTTAAATCTACATTAGAGCCATCTGTCGTAGCGTTTAGGTCGTAATTATCACCTCCAGAGGCTGAGGCATCGTCAGCAATTATAAATTTAGAAGTACTGGAATCGTATTTTAATATTTTATTGTTTGCTACTCCAGTTAAATTGACATCTGACAGATCGCCTATAGACTTATTACCTAGTCTAGTGTCAAATCTAGTATCTGTATAATATAAGTTTGTCCCTTCTGTTAGATCGTCTGTATCAAAACCAGTTAAATTACGAGTATCAAAGTTTACACTATTGCCCATAAAACCATGATTAGTGCATTGATAATGTAACACAGTAGGCGTAGAATCCGTAGCTATAATCTGAGTATAAGCTCCAGAGCTACCAGCTGTCCCTACCGTAGTGACTCCAGAGCTATATGAAGTTGTTTTATCAGCCTCGTAATAAAAAGCTAATGGGTGTCCAGAATTACTTGAGTCAGACTGGTCAAATTTGTAGGTATTACCAGCGGTAATCGTTATGTAAGGAGCTTGCACGCCATCAATAACAAATGCGTTACTTGAGCCACTACCATTATATCTATGTGCTGAGGTCTTACTGGCTACTGTGACTGTAAAAGTTTGCGCTGTCGCTGAATGAGGCTCGATTTTATTTTGCTTTTTATCTATTAAATTTGTGATAGTTGTATAGAAATCAGCGTCATCATTTAGAGCTTGGGCTATCTCATTTAGGGTATCTAGGGTGCTAGGCGCACTATCTATAAGATTATTTATTTGAGTAGATACATAAGACTCTGAGGCTATTTGCTGGTAAGAGCTGTCAAAATATTCTAGTTTTGAAAGTGTGCTGTTATATCTTATAATCCCAGCTGAGCCAGTTGCTCTGTTTGCTGTCGTACCGATTGGCAAAGCTACTCCGTCTGTCTTTGAAGATATGTCTAGAGAAAAATTAGCAGCCGCTCCGATTCCTACTACTCCATCGGTGTCAACAAAAAGCCCAAAATCGTTACCATTACCGTCTGATAGTTGTTTTCCAGAAGTACTAGCCTCTAAGTTGTCAGTTACTTTTATTAAACTTTTATATGTGTCTTTTATTTTGTTACCAGTAAGCGAAGTACCCATATTTTAATTTTTTACAAATTTACTAATTTTTAGTCATCCCAGTTCGCTGTATCTGACTCCCAATTTATATTTCTAAAATCCCAAAGCTCGTTTAGTATTTTATTAATTATACGCCTAACACTAGAGACCGTTTTAGTTGATTTTGAAAAGCTATTGCCACTACCTAAAGACATTATCTATGCAAATAACAAATAACAGTTCCAGAGGTAATCGAAATACTGGTAAAATCTCCGTAGATTATATGACCTTCTTTTAAATCTAAATTTGTAATAGAGCTGTCTCCATTGCTTATATTACTTGTCAGAGAAACTACTGCATTTTTAAGGCAGTGTATAGTGCAAAAATCTTCTCCTCCAGTAGTAGAAGTAGTACCATTTTCGTCAAGCAGTCTAAAACCAAAATTACCAAAACTAAGCCTATGGAAATGATTTGCGCTATATAGTTGTTTTGTAGCCATTTAGTTTTTTTTAGCTGGTTTATTTCTACCGTTTTTTTGCGCCCTAGTACAATGACTATATTTACCTCTCCTATTTAATGACTTGCCCATTATCTAGTTTTATCTTTTAATTTTTCGTAGGTTCTATACCCTCCTAGACCTAAAAGAGCCATAATGATAGGATATAACTCGCTCATATCTAACAATGGCGGCACTGAAGGGTAACCCATTTGCACCGCAAAATAATTTACAAAAGGGTGTAAAACAAAATTCCACGCCAAAGCAAAACCGCAAACCCATAAAATAAAAGGTCTAGCACCAGCGACAAACATACTTCTATGTTGAGCCTCTAGCTTATTTATTTCACTTTGTAACTCTATGAGTCTTTGAGGGTCTAGCTCCTTGCCTTTTATAGCCTCTCTTATATCTAAAGCTAGCCCTCCTATGTTAGACCTTCCGTTTTCTCCTTTTCCAAGTAAATTAAGTAATATCTTTAACATTTATTTTTTATTGACTGCCAAAATTTTAATAAAGCCAGCAAACGCCTCCAGATTTATTTAAATCCAAATCTACATGTATGAATGAGTCATGAATCCCTATTCTATGGAACTTATGATCTATAAGAGCTTTTAAAATTTTAAACCTTGAGACAGAATCTTTTGCCGATATATCCGCAGCACAAGCGCCTCCTTTTGTTGTGGATAAATGACTTGAGTTTTCTGTTCCACCGATAGACTCGTTATGTTCTGGAGACCTTACACCAGAATTTATTTTAAACTCTACTCCAGCACTATGTCTAGCGCTATTTAGTTTTTTTATAAAATCTGGATTCATAAACTCGCTAGCTGGAGCTTCACCGCTAGGGCAATCAAATTCGCTAATTTTAAAATATTTTAAATCTTCCATAATTATAGTTTTTCTACTCTGTTTGATATTTCTATTACAGCTCTAAAATAAGTTTTATCTGGTAAATCTTCTTCAAAATAGGTTGTATTTTCATTCTCGCAAGTATAGACTCTAAAATTATCGCTGCTTAGATCATAATAGCCAGCGCTGCGAGTTCTTATAAGTCTTAACACCTCTGAGACGATTTGATTTGTTTGCAGCTCACCGCCATCGTCTGAAGTAAAGGAATTTACGACTTCTATTCTTGTAATACATTCAGAATTGAAACTGGTTTTATTTTGATCTATTTCGTTATTACTTACTGAGCTTACTTTTATATAAGGCTCAGAAGTATCGCTAGGTACTCTATTAAATACTGGCACTGCTTCCGAATCTATTGTTATAGCGTTTGTAAGCCTATCAATGATAGCTTTTCTTATAAAATGTAAAGCCTCTGTCATCTGGTTAGTCTTTTTAATTTATCATTTACTCTGTCAAGCATTTTTCTAAATTCTATTCTTACAGAAGAAAAGAAAAAAGGTCTAGCTGGTAGATTTACTTCTTTTATGCCACGCCCTTTGAATTGTGCTGCGTAGCTGTCTGGTATGCCTAGCTCTTGCATATCTTTAAGATTAACAAGCCTACCAGTACCAAATTCTACATAAGGAGCGTATTTTGCTTTTGCTTTTACAAAGCCTTGACTATCAAATTTACCTCCAGTCCTACCAAAGACTATACTTTGCTTTAAAGTTCCTAAGTCTACTACGACATTTTGCTTCATACGCCTAGAGCTTAGAGCCACTGTTTGACCTACTTCTTTTGATAATTCTTTTTCAGAAATACGCCTTAAATCTTCTAGTTTGTTTTCTAGTTTTTTTAGGTCTGTTTTATTTATTTTAATATTAACCAATTTTAACCGCTTTTATGGTTGTAAAATATTTATGCACCGAGTCAAACATTTCGCTAATACGATAGTCGCCAGAGACTCCAGAAATTTTTAACAGATCACCTTTTAGTATGTTCGTAGCTGTTTTCTTTCTTACAGTAAGTACAATCTCTAAATATTGCTGTCTTTTACCATTCTCTGAGACTATCTCGCCTTTTACTTCTTTTTTATTAGCCCATATTGTAGAGTTAACAGCTACCGTAGAGGTAGTACCACCAAAATTATCAGAGCTTTTTGTCAGTCTTTTTACCTCTACTCTAGTATCTAATTTACCAGCATCCATTAAATATACATAGTTTTCATACCAGAGAGAATTGATTTTACTGTCATCGGAATTTCATTTACTGTCTGACCAGATACAAATTCAGCTCTATTATCGTAAAAGGTAGCCACCATTCTTAATATGGCTTGCTTTAAAAGGCTGTCATCTACTCCAGAGGTAGTATAATTTACTTTTATTTCTTGCGCTGGTAACTCGTTTAGCTCTATAATTTCATTGTCTAGACCTTTTACCTCGTAAGTAGCGCTGCTACCGTCTACTGTGACAGAAGTGATTGAGGCAATAGGCGCAAATGGTAAATTAAAACGCTCATTTGCAAAAGGTAAATAATAAGTACGAGTCTTAGCTACAATATCTTTAGTCAGATAGTTTTCTATGTAAATGCGAGCTTCTGTAATCATTTGACCTATAATAGTATCGTCATCGGAAGAATCGACTCTGATAAAATCTTTGGCGTTTTGTGTCGTTACTATCTCGCTGCCAGTAGTAGAATTTATTTTAATCTGACTATAAAAGTCGTTAGGCACTTCGCTAAAATATTGATTTTTATAGTATGCCATTATTTAGATTTTTTTGTTTTTCTTTTTTTAGTGCCTTTATGTTCTTTAGTTTCTTTAGGAGCTTTCTCCTCTTTATGACTTTCAGCTTTTACGCCTATGCCTTTTGCTATGTAGTGATTAGCAGTCTTTTGATCTAGTTCATAGATTTCACCTTCATTACGCCAGCCATCATGACCAGAGATAACAGATTTTTTTATAAGTATTTTCATAATGTAAATATTTTTACAAAGATAAAAAAAAGCGTCATAAATAAATTACAACGCTTACAACTAAAACTCTGTCGAATAAAGTGTTATTCAAATACAAAGTTATTAAATTTATTTTTATGTTTCCCTTTTTTGGATAATCTTATTGATTTCATATTTCCTAAATTTTTAAATATAAAGAATCCATTAAAGTAATCTACCCAGACAGCAAAGTAGTCAACACGATCTAAAGTGTAGCTGACTTTAGCGTTTGATATTCTACAAGCTACTGTCGTATGATAGGTGTCTGGTGTTTTAGTCGTAGATTTTACTTGTACCTTAATTAGTTTTTTGCCAGTGTCTACAATACAATCATAAACACATGAATCTAATAAAGGAAAGCTAATATTATAACCTCTTCTTAAACATTCGACTGCAAAACTGTACTCAGCTAAACAGCCTCTCAAATTATTATCCACCTCATTAGGTTTATACTAAGGTACAAAAAAACCCTCAGTGGGGTCTGAGGGCTAGATAAACATCTAAAACAAATGAAATGAAAAAATTATTTACTTATTGAGTTCAATAAGTTATTTAATTTAACGATTTTTTTTATACTATCGTCTATTTTTTTCATACTTTTTTTAAAAGTGTCTTTCCTTTTGTCAGTCTGTTTTGCCATTGTTGTAAATCGCTATTGAAATTAGTAACATAAAAATACAATCGTATAAGGCGTTAAATCTATATACCATTCTAAAAGCCCACGCTATAAAAAATAATACTAGAAAGATTTGAATATTCTTTTCCATAGCTAAGATAAAAACATCAATGCAGCTATGGCAAAGCAAAATAAAAATACGATTACGTCTCTGGAGAAAAACCAGAAAAAATTTAAGAAATTTTTAAGTGACGATTTGTGTGATTTGATTTCAAGTAGTACATATTTTCTCATAAGATAATTTTAGTTATACAATAAGAGGGCTTTTCAGCCCTCCGTTTTAGTTGTTATTTATTTTTCGTATTTCCATACTCTTGTCCAAGACTGTTTTTGGTAATGTTTCCAAAAGTCTTTTTTCACTCTTGTTAAATGACCTTTTGTTAAGTATTGCCTCTTTCCATCTATTAATATTTCATAATTCCAAATCTGATTACCCTCTTTTGGGTATTTTAAATGAGGTGCTACAATTACATCTTTTCCAGTCAGCTTATAAAGTTCGCCATTTAAACCAGAGTAAGTTTCTTTTGTGATTAATATTCTCATAATTTAAGTTTAGGTTGTTATTTATTTACTTCTAAATTTATGTATTTAAACTCTGGACTACCAGCACTTGTAAAATTGCCAGTTAACTCATAGAAGTTTTCGTTAATTTCTACATAAGAGCCATCGCCATAACCTTCATCATCAATTAGAGTCAATATACCTTTTTGAGATAAAGTAGTTATTAAAGCTCTTAATTGTCTTGAGTCAATGTCTATTTCATGAACATTACACCAAGCAGCAGAATCTGAGCTAAAGTCTTCAGCTGTAAAATTTTGAATTGCTTTTAATACTTGATTTTCTAGTTTTGTAATTTGTATTTTCATTTTATTAAGTTTTAGTTGTTATTGTTTTACTTTGTAAATTTAAACTATTTTTTAAATATACACAAATTATTTAAAGTTTTTTTTAATTTTTTTTGTTTTTAGCACAAGAAAAAGGGTAATCAATAAAGATCACCCTTAGTCATTAGTCAATAGATTCTCTTATTATGGAGTCTCTAAGGCTGTCTTAGCACTTGAGAATGTGCCTTGTACAATCGCATTAGGTAAATACGTTGTAAGTGCGGCTCTCTCTAAAGCGCGGACTGTAACGAAAGACTTCTGGAAATTATCGGAATCTTCCCTAGAAAATTCGATTCCAAGACCGTCTCTTATCCATAACTGAGTAGCTACTGAAAGCTGCCCAACTAAAAACTTTCCAGCTGGAATAGCTGTATTAATAGTTACTGGCACGCCCATAATTGCTGGCTGAATACCTTGAATAACTTGATTTTTAAGATATTCGTTAGCAGTAGACTTCAATAAAACTATTTTATGAAAGTCAGTAGGATTTAATAAAATGCTATCAGCTGTATAATTTAGAAGTGCAAGCTGGTTTAAAGCTGTGATTAGCACATCGTACTCGTTTGCTGATTCAACTGACTGATAAAAAAGACCTCCGCTAGAGGTTGTAAAGGCAGTTCCATCTGTAAAAAGCCCAGACATATTAGGGCTTGAGCCATCACCGCTCATAATTTGGTTATCTTCAATAGCTAAAACTTTTGAAGGTACTCTAGCTGATAAATAGCTAGAAAGTTGAGGTGTGTCGGCTAGCATTTCTTCAGTAATCTTCATAAACGTACCGATTTTCTCTACGTTTACAGAAGTCGCTGTTAAATCAAAGTCAGACTGTCCTAGAGCTGAGCCTTGAGCTGTCGCAGCTGCATTGTCAGTATATGCGCTTTCTTTTGGAAAACGTATAGTCTGAGCGTCAGTAGTACCGTTAGGAATTAAACTACGGATATGCACAGCTCTTGAAGGGTCAAATTTAATATCTGGGACAATAGTCTCTCCAGCAATAACACCAGTAAATGTATTAGCCATAGTCATATCGCTAGACTTAAGCTCAAATTTAGCAGCGTTAGTGTTACCTTTTACTAAAGAGTCAATAGCACCGTCTTTTAAAGCTGCCTCTAGAGACGCTTTAAATGATTTAGGAGTAGTCCCAGCCATTGTCTTTTTAGATTCTATTTCCAAGGAGTCCATTCTTTTTTGAGCTGCTTCGAATTTTTCGTTATACTCGTTGGTCAGATTAGAAATCTCAGACTTTAAAGAAGTTTCAAATTCACCTTTAGCATTTTCTAAAGATGCCTTTGACGCTTTTTCTATTTTTTCGTCTACAAGATTCCCCAGCTGATCTAAATGAGTTTTTTCTTGTTCTGTCATTTTTAAATTATTTTAACTTATTAAATAAATATTGATACATCTCGCTAACGTCATTCTTTACCTCAACTGGCTCAGTAACTTTAATATCAGCTGGCTGAGTAGTGATTTTTTGAAATAGTGATTTTAGCTTCAGTATCTCGGCTTCTAAAGCAAAACCTAATTCATCTGATATATTACCTTTACGAATTAGCTTTGCCATATTATCGTAGCGGCTAAGTATTTTATCTTTGTCGTAGTTACCTTTGACATCCATAATAACCGCTTGGTCATTTGCTGCAAGTGTTACCGCTGAAATCTCGTATAGTTTTACTTCAGTAATATTTCTTACACCGTCTACCATTTCTTTTTGTATAGGCAATATGCCTACTGAATTTTCTGTTATAACTCCAGACTTTATAAGCTCGATTACATCTTTACCTAGTGTCGTCTTAGCTACTTTAGACTCAAAGATAAGACCTTTGTCGTCTTCTTCAAGTAAGGACATTTTTCCTAGAGGCTTATCCATATCATGCTGATATAAATATTTTACTCTTTGCCCATTTTCTGTAATTGTTTTTCTATAAGACCCTTTTCTGATTATGTCATTATCAGAGTCTATATTGTCAAAGACGCTTGCATAGCCTTTGATTACGCCAGCTTTTTCGTCAGCGTCTAATAGTTCGCCCATAGGCGACTGCTTATATAAAATTGTGTTCATAGTACAAAGATATTAATTTTCATTTAGTATAGGTTTTATGAGTTGAGATTGTGCTACACCGACAGCGATTTGATTCAGAGGTCTTATAGTGTCAGAATCTGGCTTTGGAAATGGAGCAATAGCACATCGACAGTTAATAACATTACCAGCCGAGCCAGATGGGTCTCCAGCTCTGTCTAAATCTTCACCACCTACTTTAAATTTATCATTAAAATCTACTATCTGACCATTAGCGGCTGCATGAGCCTCTCTTTCCCTTCCATCTAAAGAAGTAATCCATTCTTTCTGAAGATTGCTTTTGCCGTATATATCTGTCGCTGACTGCATGACTCCTAAGTTTGCTGCATTAGTAGCCTCAGTTCTTACTATCCTTTCAGATTGAAAAGTTCCTAGCTTATTAAATCGCTGCCTCAGTATGCGCCCTTTTTCGACAGCACCACGACTCTGGAAGTCTGCATCTGTCATAAGACGCTGTAAAGTTTTCTCTAGCTCCTTTTTCGCAGTTCCTTGTACAGTTACAACCCTCACCGCTGCAATCCTTTCTCCCTCGCTTGCAAATTGTCTTTCCCATGTATCTTTAAAATCGTTTTTGTCTAATTCTTTTTTTATGAATCTAGTAATATTGTCAGCATACCAATTAGCAAATCTAAGACCAATATTAACGTAAATAGACTCGTAAATTTTATCATAGTCGTTTTTTTTAAATAAATCAATAAAATTATTTGTCTTACCAGACAGAAGAAATACTTCTACTGCCTTATTGTACTCTGTTTGATAAAATCTTTTTAAGCGTCTTACTTCGCTAGTCTCACCTTTAAGCAGCTGCTTTGTGTAGGCTCTTATATATTTGTCACCTTGAAAACTACTCATTCTCTGAAATACGCTTAGCCCATGAAACCATAGCAGCGCCTCCCCAAAGATTATAAGCTACATATCCCTTATCTCTCCAAGGTTCGTCTTTATACTTAGGGTCTATTTTAGCATTTTCTTTATGTCTTGCTAAAAAACTATTGACCCTTTTTACAGTTGATAAACTAAGCGGCTCTCTGTTTGCGATTTGATTAGCTCTACGCCAGCCTACTGGAGTACCTCCTTGCACTACGCTACGACCATATTTTTCTCTCCAGCCTAACATTCTTTTAGCGTTATTGGTTGCGCCTTGCGGATAATCGTCATAGCTCTCATTCTTGTTTTTTTTTGAGCTTAATGGGTGCGCCTCTGGAAGTAGGTCAGTGTCGTAAGCCCTACGTCTAAACCTACCAGTCCTTAAAGCGTATAACAGCCCATTGACTCGCCCTAGCGCCCACTGTTGCTCATTGTTTACATTAGGTCTAACAGAGCTGGGATTCGTTCTATAAGCTCCTACACCTCTGACAAAACTTCTAGCAAGCATAGAATAAGTAGCTCTCTTAGCTGGTTTGTCTCCGTATTTGTCGTTATGGTCTTTTACTTTGTTTCTAAGCGTAGTCTCCATTCTTTGCGATATTTCTGGAGCTTTTTGTATAATATCATTAACATTAACTCTATCTGTGTCATCGTCATCGTCATACTCTGAATCTTCATCGTAATAATGATCGTCACGCTCGAAATCATAAGTAAACTTATCAGAGTCCATTTCTCCGTAAAACTCATCTAGCCTACCCTCTTTAGCTGCCTCCCATTCCTCATGAGTTTCAAAAGGCATATAAACAGTATTACCGTCAAAAGTATGTTCATGATAATCGTTACTAGCTCCGTTAGATATTTCACTAGCTCTAGCTCTAGCCTCAGCTATTGTGGTAAAAGTATCATTCATACCAGCTACTAGCCTTTTTTTAGTGCTATCTTCTTTAATAGGGTCTGGAGTCATATCTGGCATATCTGAATTACCAATAGGCAGTAAATTTGCTGGAACATAGTAGTCATCCATTTCAGAGTTTTCTTCATCCTTACCGTAGCTCATAGCCATACGTTTCTCGTTAGGAGTAAGCCACCAACTTTGAGCCATCTGAGTTACGATTTTTTCGCTTTCTTCTTGCAGCTCTGGTATTACAGAAGTATCAAAGTCTATAAATAACTTATCACCAAATTTAGGAGCTAGCCATCTATTGAGTTCATCTCTAATTTTATAAAGCTCTGGAATTACTGCATTTGTGTAAAGCATCTTCCGAGCTTCTTTTATATTGTTGTAAGTAGCTGACTCTACATTATTAAGTAAGACAGCTGGGACATTATAAATATTGCAAAGGTCTTTTATAGTTGTATTGTATTGCTCAATGAGCGATAAGTCAGCTGCATTAAGACCAAAGTTTACCCAGCTTAATTTTTTTGGTGTTATAATAACATCACCAGCGTTGTTACTTCCTTGATATTGCTTTTTAAATTTTTCTTTAAGTTGTCTGGCTTGTACTTCGTTTAGATCACCCTCCTCAGACATAAGCACACCTCTAGCGGTTTGATTTTGTAAATATCTAACGCCAGTAGTAAGTGCTTCATTGTTAGCATCCATACTTCTAAGACCAGCCTTAAGAGGTGACATACCATATAGATTGCTCCCAGTTCCGTCAGCTAAAGGATTAAAGTCTTTAATATGGCAAACATCTTCAGCTAACATTTTATAAGTACCGTTATACTCCATTGTGTAGTGATTGACTGGTTTCATAAGACCGCCAGAATGTATCTCTATTGTTTGACTTGGCAAAACGTAAAGCTCTCCATATTTACCAGCGTTGCCACCAGTCTCTGGTGCAATCCCATAAATATAACGATTGCCAGTAAGTTTTCCGAAAGCTATGATCTCTGTCAAAAAGCTAGCGTATGATTGAGCTGGATTTGGTCTTTCTAAAAGCTCATGCAGCTCAGTGTCTTGTAATTCTACTAGAGCATTTTTAAGACTTAGGTTAGCTCTGTAATTTGTTAGGTTTCCATAATCTCCAGAAGTAAGAGCCTTATATCTTTTTAATTCGTTGCTGTTTTGTACTTCATAAACTTGAAAAGGTACTGTCGAGGCTGCCTTAGTAATTAAGTTTACAATCGAGTAAACGGTAGAGTTAAAACGATAGCCTTTATTAATGTAGCTCTCGTCATTATCTTCAGAAGTAATAAGCGTCTGACCTAGAAAGTTATAAATAGCTCTATTGAAGGCTATGTTAGTTGATTGACTGTTTTTTTTCAGTAAGTTTCTGAATCTGTCGAATAAGTTAGCCATTAAAAAATATTTTTACAAAAATACTAATTAAATTACAAAAAAATCTGACCGCTTTGAGTATTGTGAATAGGTGCAATATCTAAGGCTGTCCATCAAATGATTTAAGCGATCTTTTGGCTTATTAATGATTGTACCGTCTTTGAGTTGCTCCCAATAATAGCCAGCATATTCTTTAGCAAAATTCTTTGACTCTTGAGAAACAAAAATGTCAAATTCTTTTAAAAGGCTTATTCCAGCATTTATAGACCCTTGACCTTTAATAGCTGCCTTAGCAAAAATACCCATGCGTCTGAGTTCTTCCCCAGACTTTGGCTCAGCACTGTCATAGAAAGTAAGAATCCTATCGTAGTTATTTTCTTTGAAAAAATTAGCTATGTCTTGGTTAGTCATACCAGTTTGATACAATATTTCATGGACATATAGCCTATTGTTTTTTTTAAATACAATACAAGCTGCCGCACTATCTACGGAAAATCCGAAGTCTAAGCCAATTACAGCTTCTGACTGTAAGTCTACTTCTGGAAAATCTTTATGAGGTATAAATTGCCAATTATTAAAAATCTGTCTGTTAGAATATACAGCTCTCTGACCCTCGCCATAGACTCGCCAGTAGTCGGGGTCTCTGTCTTTCATACGCTCTATTTCTTTAATGATCTCTGGTGATAAAAAATTATTGTCTTTGTAAGTTGTTATAACAGTCTGACAATCTTCACGAGGTATAATATCTTCATAAATCCAGTGAATAGGGTCAGAAGGATTAAAGTCTATTATGATCTTCTCGCTACATCTAAAAGCCACTTGTATTAAATCTTCTTTATCTAGCTCATTACCTTCGTTTAAAACAGCTATGTTTCTTTTAGAGCCTCTTATTTTTTGCGGCTGATCTATGGAGAGAAAACGTACTAAGTGTTTTCCATAGTGAAATGTGTTTTCAGCTTTGTTGTGCAATCCATCAAAGTAAACTCCAGTAGACTCAGCAATAGAAAAAAAGTCTCTCATTATAGAGGCTTTTAGTGCTGGTAGTGTTTTTCTTATTACATCTACTACTATTGGGTCTTGTCTTGTTGTAAGTAAATAGATTATATACTGGCAAATGGCGTAGGTCTTACCAGATCGAGTACCGCCTTGACTTACAAAATATCTAGAGTCAGACTCAATAAGATCATAAAATTGACGATTGCAAAACTGATCTACTTTTTGGCTGGCTTCCATTCAATAAGAGTTGACTTTATACCGCCTTCGTGTTTTATTTCTTGCCTAGTGCCATTGAGTCTATGAGCCTCATATTCTTCGCTAATTATTTTCATAGCTGCAATCTGGAGGCTAGGAATTTCTGAATCAATCCATTTAGATAACATTTTAGTTTTTTTACTTATTCTCATTTTCTCTATTGCTTTTTTTATAGAGTTCGATTCGTTCAGTTTAAGTTCGTAAAATGTAGTTTTACCACATGGCAAAAAAGCGACTATATGCTCAACAAACATTAATTTATGTTCCTTTATTGCAGCTAGTGCTTTTTTTTCTAATTCTTTTCGGTCGTAAGCCATTATATCCATCTAAAAGAGACTCCAAAGATACCGAAATAAATGTCTATTGACTTCATAGTTTCTACTTGGAAAGCATCTAAATACTCTATACCTATGCAAAAGCCCATAATCGGATAAATTTTTATTTCAATCACCTTTTTTACTGTCTTTGTTTTGTTGATACAAAGTTAGATAAAATTCCCAGATTATGTCTTGGTAATCTTTTTTAGAGTATTCTTTGCCAGAGGTCTCTTGCCTACCTTCACGCTCTAATATAAGCACAAAGTTTTTACCTTTTACCTTTGGATAAATTCTTATGTTATTGTCCATAGCCCATTTAAAAGCCTTGTAATGTAGTTCTGTCATAATTAAAAAGGTAGATTATCGTTTACGCTAGTTAGTCTTTGTTTTTCTTTGTCAATAGAACAATAATAGCCACCATTTTTAAAGTCTGGAGCTATCATAAAAGTACCTTGTTGACCATTTTCTTTACGTTTTACTTTCTGAATATGAATCTCAACTGCATCCGTTCCGTATTTAGTAATCTCTCCTAGCTTCCTATAAACAGTAATACAGTTGTAAGCCTTATTAAAAAAGTCTGAGCTGCCAGAAATATCATACGGAGTCGGTACTTTATAGGCTTGATTGTCTACTTCCATTTTTCTAGGGTGAGCTATTAAAAATAAATGTGTATTAGTTTGCTGAACAAATTGAGTAATTTGAGAAAGCATAGCGCCTATATAGGTAAAATCTCTCTGAGCGGAATGGTCTAACATATTCCAAGGGTCAATAACTAAAATATTAACGCCTTTTTGAAATACAAGCTCTTTAAATTTTTCTAGTATTGACTTAAGGGTCAAATTTTCTAAGTCTATCTTAATAAAATAGAAGTGATCTTCTATAAAATTTTTAGTGTTTTCTAAGTCAGCGCTAGTACAATTTTTTTTATTTAGTTTGTTAGCTATTCTTTTTATATGTCCTTCGTATGGAAAAGACTCTGGAGCAAAAAAAGCTGTCCTAAAACCATGACTAAGAGCTAAATTGACTGCTATTTGATCGAAAACATCTGATTTACCGCTGTTAGGTATGCCAGTAACTACGCTCCATTCTCCGAAAGAAACATTAAAATAATTATTAGAATCGTTAAGACCTATTGAATAATTAGTTATACCTTTTTCATTAAAGAGTAAAACATTGTCCCATATATCATTGATATTTATTACGCCTTCTAAGGGAAAAGATTTTGCTTGTTGTAGAATATTTCTAAGACTTTCAGCGCCTTTTTTTGTTAAGACCTCGTTAGCATCTTTGTAATTGTTAAACTCAATATACTTACAGCGATATTTACCTAACCTTCTTGCTAGCTCATTTCTTAAATTAAGCCCAGCATTATCGTTATCAGTGCAAAGGATAATCTCTTTTTTATCTTTAAAATAGCTAAAACAGTTGTCTAAATAGTCGAGGCGTTGATTACCTTTTGACGCTCCATTAGGCACTGAAACAACGGAATAAATACCAGCTTCATAAAGGCTAAGCGCATCCATTTCACCCTCGACAATATACGCTCTGTCAGAGTTTGCAATATTATCGAGACCGTAAAATATTAGCTCAGCTCCAGAGACTAACTTAAAATTCTTTTCTCCGTCTCTGTATTTTACATTTATTAGCTCTTTATTACGATAGTAATTAAAGTTTATAGCTTTTCTTTTATCATTTATCTGGGGAAAAAATTCAGTACTTTCAGTAATTTGCCAGTTTACAATCGTAGCCTCAGATATACCTCTTTCTGAAAACCATTTTTTTGTTTTATAGCCTAGCTTACTTTTAGTAATTACTGGCTTTATAAACTCTTTTTTATTTTTGAATTTTACATTACCAGCCCAGCCGCAGTGATGACAATTATAAAGACCTTCTGATAAGTTAATACTTAAACTCTTGTCGTTTTTATTTTTGCGCTGGTCTGAACATTTAGGACATTTTAATTTTTGATTCGGTGAGTTTGACTTAGGATAAATACCTATGTCGTTAAAGTCTTGTATCATATTAGAATTTTAGTTTTATAAATATTTTTGGGAAAGCAATATAGTTTTCTTATTGATTTTTTAGGCATAATTTTTGAAATATTTAATTCTTCATTTGTGTAATTGTTTATATAAACTTCTTTTACTTGACATTTTGCAATCTCATTAGCGTTATAGAAATAGGCTTTGTTTTCTACGACCATGCAAAGATAAATCCTTAACTCATATTTAGCTTTATTTTTAAAGGCTACAAGTCTGTCAATTTTTGCTTTTTCTATATACCAATAATCGTACTCAGTACTTCTGTTTTTTATTTCTATTAGTGTTTTTTCACCGCTTGTAGTGCCAAAAAGATCATAAGTAGAAAACTTATCGTCTGACTTTTTAAAATCGCCATACGGTTTTAAGGCTTTTAAAACAGCTAATTCTATTTCAGAAGTAATCTTTTCAGTTACTGGATTCATAAATTAAATCAAAATTTTTGTCTTTAAACTTTGCTAGAAACCTATCTAGCTTTCTAACGCCATTCTTAGATTTTCTAAGGGTAAGCAAGGATAAGAAATTTTCGCTCCAAAATTCATCTGATCTTACTTTTTGTAAAATGTAATACAACTGTCTGGTGTTAATTTTATCTTTTGTCTTACATAGTTTTATAATTTGTAGCCAGTCGTTTTTCTGTTTCTCATTTTTTGGGCGGTTAGCCTCTGGAAATAATTCTACAATATGGCTATAAGAATTTAAAACTTGAGAGCAAAAAGCGGCAGTAGTATTCTTTTTTATAGTATTATTATCTATATTAATATTATCCTTAGCTTTTTTTAACATAGGGTATGTGATTTTTTTAAGGTAGGTATTAACAAAAATGTAACGCTTAGTTACTTGTTTATTTTTGTTTCTTATAACTTTGATTTTTATAAATTTATGTTTTTCTAGTTGTGAAATCCATCGACTTACAGTCCCTTTTTTTGCATTATATAACTCAGCAAAATAACAGTTTTGCGCATAACATTTACCGCTCTTATTTGTTAGCGCACTTATTTCGGCATAAAGAATCTTAGCGCTAGGCGACAAGTCTTTAGAATATCTTACCTCCGCTGGTAAAATAGCGTAATATGTAGGTTTCATTTGTTAGGCGTTTTCTACGAGTTTTTTTATGTAGTCGCAAAAAGTTCTAATATCTCCAAAAATTCTATTAAAAGCCTTAAGACTTATTTCATTAGTTTCATATAATTCAAATAAAGTCTCTATTAAAAGCTCGTACTCAGCCTCTGTCATATTTCCGACATACTCAAAATTTAAATTTTTATCTACGTCAGTATGGTTTGTACGCCATGCCTTTTGATTGACCTCGTTGTAATAGACCTTTTTATATTCGTTATACATTTAAATCTATTTTAAAATCAAAATAATTATCTATAATTTCAGCTGCATCGTCAAAATTATTTACCCATGTAGCGAGCCAGTTTTTATCTTCTAACTTTTCAAGACAAGCCTTCTGATTGTCAGTAGGTTTATTATATCCTACTTTTAGTTCAATAGCGAGTCCAGAATATCCGCCACGATTATCAAAGCATAATATATCTGGCACACCAGAAAAACCGCCTAAATATTTAAATTTATAGCGCTCAAAAGGTGTACGCTTACCCTCATTAGGGCAGTGTATGACAAAAGCCTTTGGGTGTTTTAGCTTAAAATATTGCATCACTGCATTTTGTAGCTTATCTTCTTTAGTTAAAAACCTTGCAAAGTTATTAGCGCTCAATTCAAAAAATTTATCTTCTAAGTTATGATATTTATTACTAAAGTCTATATCTACTGACAAAAATTCGTCAGCCCTTTTTATTGAATGTAGTACGCTGGTATGATCTCTTTTTATTTCTCTACCTATTTTCTGCAAAGAAAAACTCGTATGTTTTTTAGCTATTTTGCAGTAAATATGTCTAGCCTCAACTAAGTCACGCCTTCTAGATTTAGTGTTTATTGTAATACCTAAATCAGCCTCTATGAGTCGTCTTATGTGATAGGGTCTTAAATGTATCATAATATTATTGAGCCATCCTTGTTACGGTTTTCTGAATAGAAACTGGTCACATTACCAGTCTTTATATAGTCTTTCCATTGATTTAGGGCTATATTGTACTTATAACGACCAGAAGAAATCATATCTTCATTAAGGCTGTAAACCTCGCAATCAAAAGGGTAGACATTTCTAACAGCAATAAATCTAAAATTTTTAGGGTCAATGCCTAATACATCGCAGTAAAATGTAGCTTGCAGATCATAATGTCTACGCCTTATCTCTGATCTAAAAGACCTTTGAGTTATGTCTCGGCTAGTTTTAACATCAGCGACCCAGTTATTAGGCTCGTAGCAATCTGGTCTAACTTTTACGCTGCAATCTTTAAAATTATCATAATGAGAAAGCTCTACAATGCCAGTAGTGTAATTCAGAGCCAAAGGGTAAGAAATAAAATTTTGATATATGTAATAAAATTCTCTACCTTTTACAGTGTCCCAGATTACTTTACCTTGACTTTTTTCTTTGTACTCAATTATCAGCTCTTTATTTTTTTTGAGTCTTTGATCTAGTTTAGGCATAAAAAAATAATCATTTCTAAATTTTTCTCTACCTTCTAGCAGTAAAGTATGTACCGCAGTGCCAAACCTCATAGCGTCAGTCTCTGTCCTTTTTTCTTTTAAAAAGTAATAAATAGACTGATCGTAAATAGTCTTTAGACCAGAGCCAGAAATAATTTTATTCCTATGATATTTACTATTTGACTCCTTAATCTTTTTCATTTTGCTTTTCATTAATGAGTTTATAATATTTGTTTTTTAGTTTTTTGTATTTAGAATTTAAATAGCGATTAGCGTCTTTTACTATTTCTAAATCTTCTTGACATTCTTTTAGCATCTTGTTTTTTTTATCTAGCTCAGCTTTAAAAAATATTCTAGTAGCCTCAATAAATTCTGGGCTAGTTTCTTCTACTTTATCTATAATTGATTTTATTGCCATGGTAAAAAATTTAAGGCGACCCAGGGGAGCCGCCAGTTAATTAAAAAGGTAATCCGTCTGATTTGACGCTCTTGTCATCAAATTCATTTACTACTCCACTTAAGTAGGTCACTCCATTTTTAGAAGTTTTTTTCCAGCAAGCTAGCTTAAGCTCCTTACCGTTTTCAGTTTTTATTTTACCAGTAAAATCTGGTTGATTGTCCGCTTTTTTGTCATTTACAAATAAAACGAATGTGTTTGGTTTTTGTTCAAATTGTGTCATATTGGGAAATTTTGATTATTATAATTATTGTTTTTGACTGTTGCATTAGCGTCATCGTCTTTACTCTCTAATCCAAAAAAAGAAATAAGGGCGAATCTTCTGTAAAAAGTAATCTCTGAGCCTTTTTTTTGTGGCTCATTACTTTCTATTTTTATACCATGAAATTCAGAAACTTCATTGAGTTCTTTAGCATTTTTTGGCATTTCTGGAAAACTGTTACCAGTTTCATCTCTTAAAAAGGTGCATACCCTATCATTTATAATAGGTTGCACAATGTAGAAACCATATTTTTTTAATACTGGTTTTATCTGTCCTAAAACGCTATTTATGTCAGCGTAATTACTTTTATAATATGGATTAGTTTTATCTCTTGTTAAAGTTTCCAGTTCATGGAAAACCTTAAACATCTTCTGAGCGAAATCTGGTGTCATAGTATATATCGAGTTTTAAGTTAATATTAAGATCAGCTAACTTTCTGAGTTCACTGAATTTAAAGTTATCTACGTTTTTGATCTTTGCAGCCAGAGCTGGGTAGGTTATACCCAGCTGATCGGCTACATCTTTTTTATTAAGACCCAAACGCTTTAATTCGTTTTTAAAAATTTCTTGTACGTTTATAATCATTGTTTAGTTTATTAGTATGCCTCTTATAAATTGTAATACCGTCATTACAAAGAATAAGGCGCAAAAGATTTTAGTTATTGTTTTCATATATATTCAGATTTAATTCTAAGGAGTAAGTCAATCTCAGACTCGCCTTTGATTGTCTTATACTGTTTTTTGTCAGTCCATCCAGTAGCTTTTAGATTTGGAAAATAC
>MDTG01113952.1_pt1 | contig 31605 bp, 31 predicted proteins | sample 811421 | NCBI WGS metagenome assembly MDTG01 (sample SAMN05326645, study PRJNA326480) | marine metagenome | isolation source: seawater | place: Pacific Ocean: South East | collected 2011
ACTGATCGCCGACCTGCATCGCGGCCCTGTTCCGTCGGTCGTGTTGATGAACCCGCCATTCGCCCGCAGCCAGGAACGCGGCAAGGATGGTGAGACCGCCCTGCGTCACCTGCGCGGTGTGATCCGGGGTGTTGCCAATGGGGCGAGGATAGTCGCCATCATGCCCGATGGCTTCGCCAAAGCTACACCCTACTCGATACAATCAAGCGAATCCCAGGACACGATAACGAAGGAAATCTGAGAACTGAAATCCTTCTAGATTGGATTGAGAACGTAAGAGAAAAATGCGGCGAACTTTCGCGGTCGGACATGGGCGACCAATGCATTGGCAAACTGCTGTCTCATTCACCCGCTAATGATGACGGGACATGGCCAAGCACGGTCGTCTGCGATGCTTTGGAGCAGGTCGCCAATGAACAGATCAAGGCTGGTATGACTGTTGCGCTATTTAACTCACGCGGCGTGCATTGGCGCGGCGAAGGTGGCGATCAAGAGAGAGAATTGGCAAGCAAGTATGGCCGTTGGGCAGATGCTGTCGAATACACTCACCCGAGGGTGTCAGATATCTTGCGATACATGGAGGAACGTTATCTTTGGGATGCAAAGCGAGAAGACCAAGAAGCACAGATTAATCGCCGCATGCGGATCAGCTAAGATCGTGTGCCTCGGATCCGTTCGCTCAGTTGTCCGGAATTGAAGCACCACTTTGTCCCTCAATTCCTGTTGCGCCGGTGGTGCAATACCTAGCAATCGAGTGTCAGCTCACAACAGACAGTCGATCCAGTCTCAGTGACCGAAACTGGGGCGCATAACGGTCATCATTGAAAGAGAGAGGAGGCAGCTTTGCTCTTCCTGAGCCGGGATATGTCCTGGGCAACCAGGTTCACGATGTGAAGCCGCGCTGGGCTAAGGGCACCGCGCATCGTGTCGCCCGCCTGCTTTCCGATCACATCGATGAGCTCGAACGCAAGGATGCGCTGCTTGGCGATGTCTTTGCCGGTGTCGAAGGAGGCCATCGTGCGTGAGGAGATCGACAAGGGAGCCACCGAATCCCGCCGGATCACTCGTCTCGTTCGCCTGCCTGAGGTGCAGCACCGCGTCGGGCTTGGCCGTTCGACGATCTATCGCTGGATGAGCGAAGGCAAGTTTCCGAAGCCGGTGCAGTTGGGCGGCTATGCGGTCGCTTGGGCTGAGGATGAGATTGAACAATGGGTCGCAGCGAAATTGGAGTGAGACAGCAAATCCGGGCCAACAAGGTCTTTCGTTGACTGGCCAATTTTGCTGCTCGACGAGCAAAAAATGCTTGTTACACAGATGCCCATGCGCGGGGATCTAGATAGCAGGTTATGACGAGGCGGGTTGACGATAAGTACAGTTGGCTTTGGTATGGCCATCAACGAGCACGTGACGGCCGGCACGACTTCGAGCTTTTTTGCTCCAGTGCCCCCGACATAATAGATAAATTTTTCAATAGCAAAGAACTGGCGACGACGCTTCGGGAACTCTGCGGGATGCATTACGAGCGGACGGCAGGCCGATCTTGAGCGTGCGCATCCACATGTCGATCCCGGCAAGCGCCGTGCCCAGTCCTTCGCCGAATTTCGCCACGAAAGGCTGCGCATTGCGGACCTTTTTCAGCTCATCAGCGATCCAGCTGGAACGGACTGCCGCATCATACTCGGCCAGCGTATCCGCCTCGCGGCCCGCTGCGATGGCCGAGGCGATGCTTTCGGCGGCCAGCATGCCGCTCTTCATAGCCGTGTGGCTGCCCTTGATGCGCGGCACGTTCACGAAGCCTGCCGAACAGCCGATCAGCGCGCCGCCGGGGAAGGCCAGTGCGGGCACAGACTGCCAGCCGCCTTCGTTGATGACACGCGCACCATAGGACACGCGCTTGCCCCCTTCGATCACTTCGCGGATAGCCGGGTGCGTCTTCCAGCGCTGGAACTCTTCATAGGGCGATACATGCGGGTTGGCGTAATCAAGCGCGGTCACGAAACCGAGCGCAACCTGGCCATCAGGCTGATGGTAGAGGAAGCCCCCGCCCCATGTGTCACTTTCTGACAAGGGCCAGCCCTGCGTGTGGATCACCCGGCCCGCCTCGTGCTTGGCCGGATCAATATCCCACAATTCCTTTATACCAAGGCCGTAGACCTGCGGCTCGCATTCCGCCTCCAGATCGAACTTCGCCTTCATCTGCTTGGTGAGATGGCCGCGTGCGCCTTCTGCAAACAGCGTGTACTTGGCGTGCAGTTCCATGCCCGGTTCGTATTCCGGCTTCTGGCGGCCATCGGCGGCCACGCCCATGTCCTGCGTGGCGACGCCCATGACATTGCCGGGTCCTGGGCCAGCTTCGTCAAACAGCACTTCGGATGCCGGGAAGCCGGGGAACACCTGCACGCCCATCGCCTCAGCCTGTTCACCCAGCCAACGGCAAAGGTTGCCCAGCGAACCGGTGTAATTGCCAGTGTTGGACATGAGCGGCGGCAGAGCCAGATGCGGCATGGACCACTTGCCACTGCTGGAGAGTACCCAGTGATGGTTCTCGGTCACCGGACATGCCGCCAGCGGACAGTCCTGCTCACGCCAGTCGGGCAACAGTTCGTCCAGCGCGCGCGGATCGACCACAGCACCAGAGAGGATATGCGCGCCGATCTCGGCACCCTTTTCCAGCACCACCACGTCCAGCGCATCGTCCAGCTGCTTGAGGCGGATCGCAGCAGACAGACCCGCCGGCCCGCCACCCACAATCACCACGTCAACCGGCATGCTCTCGCGTTCAGCCATGGATGCTCCCCTAGTTTTCCTGCCGCGCTTAGAGTTTCGCGGTCAGTTCCGGCACGATATCATACAGGTCCCCCACCAAGCCAAAATCGGCTATGGTGAAGATCGGCGCATCCGGGTCCTTGTTGATGGCGACGATAACCTTGGAGTCCTTCATGCCTGCCATGTGCTGGATCGCACCAGAGATGCCGACCGCGATGTAGAGGTCCGGCGCCACGATCTTGCCCGTCTGGCCGACCTGGTAATCATTGGAGATATAGCCCGCATCCACAGCCGCACGGCTTGCACCGATGGCGGCACCAAGCTTGTCCGCCAAAGGCGTGATGGTGGCGTTGAAGGTCGCCTCGTCCTTGAGAGCACGACCGCCGGAGACCACCACGGATGCGCTGGTCAGGTCCGGGCGCTCGCTTTCGCTTGCCTCGATCCCGACAAAGCTCGACAGGCCTGCATCACCAGAGCCAGCGACCGCTTCAACGGCGGCCGAACCGCCCTCAGCTGCTGCCTTCTCGAACGCGGTGGTGCGCACGGTGATCACCAGCTTTGCATCGCTGCCTTCAACAGTGGCAATGGCATTGCCGGCATAGATCGGGCGGGTGAAGGTCTTGGGACCTTCAACCGAGATAATGTCGGAGACCTGCATCACATCGAGCAGGGCCGCCACACGTGGGGCCACGTTCTTGCCCGTCGTGGTTGCAGGTGCCAGCAACTCATCGTAATCCGCCATCAGGTCCGAGATCAGCGGCGCGACATTCTCTGCCAGCTGGTTGGCATAGGACGCATCGAACGCAAGCAGCACCTTGGATACGCCAGCCACCTCGGCTGCTGCATCGGCTACCGCAGCAGCATCATCGCCGCCCGCGACAAGCACATGCACATCACCGCCAAGCGCGGCAGCAGCCGTAACAGTTGCCAGCGTGGCCGGGTTCAAAACGCCATCAGCGTGTTCAGCAAGTACGAGCGCGCTCATGCCACCACTCCCTTTTCCTTAAGCTTGGAAACAAGCGTATCGACATCGCCCACGATCTCACCCGCTGCGCGCTGGACAGGCTCTGCCACCTTCAGCGTTTTGAGGCGCGGCGCTGTGTCCACGCCATAATCGGCGGGCGTTTTCGTATCGAGCGGCTTCTTCTTCGCCTTCATGATATTGGGCAGCTTGGCAAAGCGCGGCGTGTTGAGGCGCAGGTCGGTGGTGATCACCGCAGGCATGGACAGCTTCACCGTCTCCAGCCCGGCATCAACTTCGCGGGTGACGGAAACGCTGTCACCATCAATCTCTACCTTGGAGGCAAAGGTTCCCTGCGGACGGCCCCACAGCGCGGCCAGCATCTGGCCGGTCTGGTTGCTGTCATCATCAATCGCCTGCTTGCCCATGACCACCAGGCCTGGGCCTTCCTCTTCGACAACAGCCTTCAAAATCTTGGCAACCGCGAGCGGCTCCACTTCGTCATCGGTCTCAACCAGAATGCCGCGATCCGCACCCATCGCCATCGCCGTACGCAAAGTCTCTTGCGCCTTGGCCGGACCGATGGAGACAACCACGACTTCTTCTGCCGCACCGGCCTCTGCCAGACGGATCGCCTCTTCCACCGCGATCTCGTCAAACGGGTTCATGCTCATCTTCACATTGGCCAGATCAATCCCGCTGCCATCAGCCTTGATGCGCGGCTTGACGTTGTAATCTATCACCCGCTTCACCGGGACGAGGATTTTCATTGTTCTCAATCCTTCCTGCTCGGAATGCCAGCTGCGAACATGATCTTGGATTGTGTTAGGATGGCTTTCGCAGCATTTTTTTTACGATACTTCGATGAGCGCACTCATAAAGGCTTGCACAAATTGCTCAAGTGAATTATTCGAATGAAGAAATAAAGGGCGTAAGGGCGATTGGGCATGCAGCTGAGAGTCAACGGCGAAGAGCGTAGCTTCGATGTAGAGCAAGGAACGCCCTTGCTGTGGGCTTTGCGCGATGTGCTCGGCCTCAAGGGTACGAAGTTTGGCTGCGGAGCCGGACAATGTGGTGCGTGTACCGTGCATGTCGACGGCGTAGCTGTTCGTAGTTGCATTACACCGGTGGACGCGGTCCAGGACGCATCCATCACTACGATCGAGGGGCTGGACGAAGCCGGCGATCATCGTGTGCAGCAGGCTTGGCGTGAGGCGCGTGTGCCACAGTGCGGGTACTGCCAATCGGGCATGATCATGGCCGTTGCCGCCCAGTTGGATGCGAGCGACGCCAAGAGTGCTGAGGAAATCGCCGACAGCGTTACGAATATCTGCCGCTGCGGGACCTACAACCGCATTCGCGAAGCTATCCAGATCGCAAAGGACGGCCAATGAGCGATATTAATCTCACGCGCCGCGGATTCATTCGGGGTATCGCCACAACAGCCGCAGGCGTCAGTTTTACCCTCACTCTTGCATCGTGCTCGATGGGGTTGGGTGAGGATGATGATTCGACAAGCGGCATAGACCTGCTATCATGGGTAATTATCCAACCTGATAATACTGTGGTGTTGCGCGTGCCCCAGACTGAGCTGGGTCAGGGTGTTTCGACGACAATTCCGCAAATGCTTGCTGAGGAGCTTGAGCTCGATTGGGAGCAGGTCAAGGTGGAGCCCTATTCCCCGGCGGAAAACCAGGCGCGTGACAATGTATTTGTCTGGACCACGACGCTAGGCAGCCTGTCAGCACATTACCTCTACGAACCAACACAGCAGGCAGAGGCACAGATCCGCATGATGCTGATCGATGTGGCCGCGCAACAGCTGGGCCTTGGTCCGGATGAGTTGACGGCCTCGGCCAGTCATGTGGTCAATATGGCGACGGGTGATCGAATTCCGTACGCAGATCTTGCTGAAGAGGCTGCACAGAAGACACCGCCCGAGCCTGCGAGCATCGTTTTCAAGGAGCCATCAAGCCGCAGCTTCGTCGGCAAGTCGGTAGAGCGGCGTGATCTTCGCGAATTGACAACAGGACAAAAGGACTTCGGGATCGACTTCGAGCTACCCGGAATGCGCTTTGTTGCGATCAAGCAATCTCCCACATTTGGTGGCAGCCTGATAAACTATGACGCGGGTTCCATCGCCGGCATGGCAGGCGATCCTGAAATCGTGAAAGTCGAGGGCGCACACGTCGGCTACAACTCGCCTGTGCCCGAAGGCGAGGATCCGGACCTTTGGGCGGCACCTGTCCATATGGATGATGCCGTGGCGGTTGTTGCCGATAGCTGGTGGCAGGCGAAATCGGCACTCGATCGCCTGGCAATCGATTGGGATGCTGGTGATCATGCGGATTTCTCGAGCGCCACCTATTTTGAAACCATGGCCGAGCTTGCACAGGGAGACATCCCTACAGTTGCCGAAACAGGCAATGTCGACGCTGCGATGGCCGAGGCGGCCCAGCGCATATCGAGCGAGTATCGCTATCCATTTATGGAGCCCGCTCCGCTCGAACCGATGAACTGCAGCGCGCTTGTGGAAGATGGCGAAGTGCATCTGTGGACCAACAGCCAGTTCCCCGATGATGCATGGCGCATTGCCTATGAACTGGCTGGTGTCTCACCGGAAAAGGCTATTCTGCACTTGCAGGATGCCGGCGGCGGTTTCGGGCGCAGGCTGCAAAACGATTTCGTCCACCAGGTAATCCAGATTGCCATGGCGATGCCTGGAACACCGGTGAAATTGATACAAAGCCGCGAGGAAAGCCTGCGCAGGAGCTACTATGCGCCACTGACCGTAGCGCAGTTCGATGGCGGACTGGACGGACAGGGGAACGTGACCTGTTGGTCTTGCTCCGTGGCCAGTTCGATGGCGGCCGAGCAGTCATATGGTGCAGTGAGATTCCCATTCCGGCCCGAGAACACGCGATTTCGGTACAAGCGTGACATGGAATCGCCGGTTCCGTTCGGTTGGATGCGCGGGGTCGGGTTTACGCAACATTTGTGGATGAACTTCAGCTTCCTGGATGAATTGCGGCAGGCCAGTGGTCAGGACCCGGTCAGCTTCTATCGTGGGCTGCTCGATCCCGATCATATTCCGCAAGACCTGGAAGGGCGGGAGCTGGCGGTTGGCCGCGCTGAGCGCAACAGACGCCTGTTGGACCATGCGGTGCAAAATGGTGGGTGGAATGCCCCCAAACATCGCGGCACAGGCCGTGGCATTGCTGCTAGCGATTCTGACTATTACGCCGGCTACGGCTCTTCCACCAAGGCGGCAATTGTTGACGTTTCCTTCGGTGTGGACGGCTTGCTCTCGATAGATCGGGTATATGTGGCCATCGATGCAGGCACGGTGATCAATCCGGATATTGTGCATGGTCAGTTGGAAGGCGGCATTGCCTATGCGCTGACGACCGCGTTGCTGAGCGAAATCACGATCGAGAATGGGCAGGTAAGGCAAAGCAATTTCCACGACTACCCGATCCTGAAGATGGATCGCATGCCGACTGTGCAGATTGACGTACTGGAGTCCGGCGAAGCCCCCACAAGTGTGGGAGAAGACTCGATCCCGATTACCATCGCAGCGCTGATCAATGCCATTGCAGATGCAGGCGGGCCGCGCATTCGTCAGCTCCCGTTTGGCGATTTGCGAATTGCCCGCAGCTAAATTCCTGCCTTTCTGAATTTTTGGAGATTAGCCGATGTCCTCAATTGAACAGATCGCCCTGCGTTTCATGGCGCGATTCAACTCAGACGATCTCGATGGCGTGATCGCGTCATTTCTTGAGGATGGTTGTTACATTGATCCCGGCAACGTCGTGCATCAGGGGATCGACGCGATCCACGCGGCCATGGCACCGTTGTTTGAAGGGGAGCCGGGCAGCAGTGAATATATTATCACCGATGCCATCTTTGACGACGCGGCTTCGAAGGCACTGGTGAACTGGACCTTGCAGATCAAGGGCGATGGCGGACAGGTCAGCAAGCTCGACGGCCTCGACATCCTCACGATCAAGGATGGCAAGATCCAGTCGAAGAACGCCTTTTGCAAGGCCGCCGAACTAAAATTCGAAGCAGCCTGATTTGCTACGCTTAGCAGGGCCGGCGAAGTCTATTCGGGAGAATCCGCGCGCAGGCCGGCGGCAAGGAACAGCACCAGGTTGTCGAGCATCTCTTCCTTGCCGAGATCGATGACCTTGCCTTGGCTGAGGTCTTCGATACGTCCAAGATCGTTGAGCATGAACAGGTAGGTGCCAACCAGAAACGCCATGCGCAGGCTGACAACTTCGCGCGAGAGATGCGGGAGCAGAGGTACCAAGGCCCCGATATAGCGCTTTACCGGCGCATCATAGATTTCGCGACGCAGAGCGAGCGACTGTTCATCCTTCTCGGCGTGGATCCGGGCCTGCAATGTGACAAAGGCCGCTCCCGAAGCATTGGAATACTTCAGGTCCCATTGTGGTTCCAAATAGGCCCGAATGACATCTTCGACGGTATAGTCTGGCTTCGATGCTAGAAGGCGATCGAGCAGGACATGCCGCCTCCCGGCGAGTTCTTCACCTCGCCGATGGAACACGTCCTTGTACAGCTGTTCTTTGCTCTCAAAGTAGTAGCGGATCAGGCCCTGGTTTACATCAGCCTGTTTGGCAATGTCGCGCGTGCTGGTGCCTGCAAAGCCCGTCTTGGCGAAAGCAAGCTCTGCTTCATCAAGGATTCTTTCCTTGAGGCCACCGTCCTTCTTTGGTCGGCCAGGCTTGCGCCCAGAGCGACGCTTGCCCGCCTTTTCGGAACCGTTTGCGGTCTTTTCAACGTCGATCTGCTCGTCTGGCATTTGTCTTTTGGTCAAGCCTTTCAGGAATTGCGGAACAAGCACGGAGGCCGGAAATAACGCAAGTGTAGAATAACCTATAAAGTGTTCTCTAGCCAGTCGATGAGCAATTTTGCAATCTCATCGCTGTTGGTTTCCGACATCATCATGTGGCCGTTCCCGGTTATGCCGCGTTCTTCAAGGCGGATATGCTCCACGGGATATCCCTTGTCCAAGAGGAACATGGCTGCCTTGGCATTCTGCTCCTGCATCCATGTTGCCTCACCAGTCACAATCGCAATTGGCCTGTCAAACGGGTCGCAACCGCCCGCCAGTGGAGCGACTACCAGGCCGTCACGGAATGTACCCAAAGCATGCTCAAGGCCGGGATGGCCCAGAGGCTCGATGGCGAGGATGGTTTCCACGGCATCTCCGCCCATTGCCGCGAGCGCCCAACCGCATGGTCCACCGGCCGAGTGCGTGACAAGGATTGTTCGCCCGGTCATGGCGAATAGCTCGGGAGCAATCGCCTCTACATGCCGCTGGCTGGCTTCCAGCGAGGTGGCCATGGGGCCCTGACTGGCCATGAAGCGATCCCCGGCCAAAGGGTCTTGTGGCCAGCGGCTGTGCTTTTCTGCACCCGGCCAGGCTGGTGCGGAAGAGACATCTACGAAGCGTGGGTACAGGCTTTCGTAATCTGGCGGGGGCAGCGATGGGCCGAGCACATGATCATTCCACACTGCGCGGCCATGGCCTGGGCGGTCCAGAATATAGACCGGGTAGCCGCGCTGCAGGAAGATCTGCGCCCAACCCGGCCTTCCATCGGAGGTCGAGAGGAATTCATTGCCCTGACCGCCGCCGCCATGAACGAAGGTTACGGACAGGTCCTTGGGGTTTTCCGGGATGAAATATTGTACGAATGCGGAAACTTCGGGATAGGTTTTCTCACCGCATAAGCGGCGACCGGTTGTGAGAAACCGGCCGCCCAGGTCCGCAAGTTCGTAACATGCCATGCTCAGGTCAGAACTTGCTTTCCATGATCTCGGTGAAGCCCAACTGCTGGCGCATCAGGTCTTCATCCTTGGCCACCTTTCGTGCCCAGGCGATCCATTCGTCCTTCGTCTGGCCAGGCTTGGTGTAGTAGAGGTGGCGCAGGTTGTCGCTTGCGCGCGGAGAGGTGTGCTCAATGAACACACGTCGCCGGTCCCGCTCATAGAATTCAAGCATGTCATCGCCGGCTCCATCGTGGATCACGCGATTGAGGGCCTCGATCAGGGCGAAAGCGTCGAACATGCCGCCGGTCAGGCCCAACCCACCGGTCGGGTTGGTGACATGCGCGGAATCGCCTACCAGCAGTATGCGCCCTTCGCGCATCCGATCCGTAACACGCTGGTGCATGCGATAGGGAGCATAGTCCTTGATCTCATAGCCATCGTGGGGAACGTGATCGACCATGACCTCGTCGATCCTCTGGCGCAGACTCTCCAGTGGCAGCTCTGGATCTTCCATGAAGGTGATGCGCCAGAAATCCGGTTGGCCCAGCTTGCAGATAACGGCACCGTGCTCGTGGTCCATCTGCATGGCCACCTTGGCAAAGCCGAACTTGTCGAGGTCGATATTCACATTCAGCGCCACATAGCGCTTGGGCCATGTGATGCCGAAGAAGTTGTAGCCAAGGATGTCCTTGCGAACAGTGCTGGTCGCACCATCCGCACCGATCAGATAATCACCTTCAAGCGTTTCCGGGCCGTTCGGGCCTTCCAGGCTGGCCTTGATCCCACCTTCGTCCTGGGTGCAGCCTACCAGTTTGGTCGAGAACCGAATCTCCACATTGTCCAGCTTGTCCAGATGCCGGGCGAGAACCTTCGACAGCTTTCCCTGATGAAGGTGCAGCGTGTAGGGGAAGGGGGCAATGCCATCGAGGCAAGCCAGGCTCCAGAAGATCATCTCTCCGGTTTCATGGATACGCCAGGAATACTTCTGCCGCAAGAATCCCTCTTCCACGCAATCCTGCAGCACACCTAGTTTGTCGAGGTGGGGCAGGACCGGATGGTGGTAGGCAACGGCGCGTGGTGAATCGTTGAAGTGGTCGTTGGCCTCGACGATCGTCACGCGGCTTCCGGCTTTGGCAAGTCCAATTGCAGTCAGCATGCCGGCAGGGCCCGCGCCAACAATCACGATGTGTTTCGTCATGCCCAAGTTTCCTTCTTTGTTCTTTTTCGAACGGTTAACTCTTCAACATCCAGCGTCCAAGCATGCCAGCCACTGCAACAAATCGTCGCAATCGGTGACGTCGCCATATTTCTGCTGAATATCGTAAAGGTTGTGGTCGTGCGGCGCGCGCGCGCGATCTGCCACGCAATCACGCGGGACCAGCACGTTGAAGCCCGCCTGCACGGCATCAACGGCGCTCGCTCGCACGCATCCCGATGTCGTTGCACCGGCTATAATCACGGTGTCGACCTGGGCGCTTGCGAGGAATGCCGCCAGGTTGGTGCCGAAAAATGCCGATGCACCCTTCTTCACAACGATGCTGTCTTGCGGGCTGATACCGGTCCTCGCATCGATCTCCACCAGACGGGACCCTTGGAGCAGGGCCTTCATGCCTTCCGATTTTCTAAGCCATGCCAGCCTGTCCAGCTCCGCCGCTTGATAGGCGATGGTCGTATAGATCACCGGAAATCCCATCGCGCGGGCGAGGTCGGTAATTTTGCGCGTGTTGGAAATCTCATCCGACATGTCCGCGGCGGTTGGATATTGGGTGTCGGTGAAGCCATAGGAGAAATCCACGACAATAACGGCGGGTCTGTGGCCGCGTGGAACGGGCCTGCCGAACCCTGCCTGATCGTAGATTTCCTCTTGATTGCTCATCTGGGGTCTCGGTCTTCCTGGGTCTCAAGTGCGCTCGAACTGAATTTCCTTCGGCACGATCTGGCCATCCAGGACGATCGCTTCGTCATCGAGGAACAGCGAACAATTGCGCATTGGGATATCGAGGTGGCAGGCGGTATCGTTGCTGCCTCCCAGTTCGTTGTTCGGTCCTGTCGAGAAGAGCACGTTGCCCAGATAGCTGCGCGGCTCCATGCCCATTCCGCCGGGGAATTCGCCCGGTGTCATCGCGTGCCACTTCGCATCGGGGTTCATCCCCCAACCGATGTGGCTCATGCCGAAGCCGCGTTCATCACCAAACTGCGCCATGTAGGACTTGACCAGCTCGGCCTCCAGTCCGCCGCGTATATCGGTCACCCATCCTTTTTCGATTGTGTAGGTTATGGGATCGCGGACATAGATGTTCTGAGGCAGAAGAATGTCGCCACATCCGACCACGATTTGCCCGTCCACGCCATCGTCATCACCGCCAGTGAAGACAAAGCCCGATGGCCAGTGGTCCCAGCGCCCCGGTTCATCGGTACAGGCATATTCGGTGATCGTGGGATAGGTGTTGAGCTTGTAAGTGACATCCGTTCCGTGTGGCGAGGTAATGCGCATGTTCTTGGCATGGGCGAGGATTTCGCCAGCGATCTTTACCTTTTCCTTCAGCTCATCATTGGGCATCATGCGGGCCAGCAATTCTGGCGGCTCGACGACTGTTATTACACGCGTGCCGGATGCCTGAATGGCCATTTGTTCAGGTGAAAATAGCAGGAACACGCAGTCTATAAGCATGTCCACGTTCTTCAGTGCCTCGACAGCCTCTGGCATGGCGGCGAGTCCCGTGCGACCGACCGCCCAGGAGCCGGCAGGTGGGCTGGCGGGAAGCCGCATATGGTAGATGCTGGCGCCAAGCTGGCGTCCTGCGGCAAGGAATGCATCGGCATAGTTGAGGCGCTCATCACCTTGCGTGAGCACAACCAGCTTCTCGCCTTCGTGGACGCCCGACATCTTGAGCTGATGAAGGCAAATTTCGGTGAAACTAGCGTGGTCCATTCAGTCTGTCTCTTTCAGCTCTGCAGCGGGTACAAAGTCCTTCACGGCCGCCAGGAAGCCGTCCAAGTTGTCCCATGGGATCATGTGTCCGGCGTTCTCAACAATGCGAACGTCGATGGCGGGGGCCAGCTGCCTGATTTCGGCGATATCGTCGTCCTGGATTACCGGTGCGTCGCCAGCCACCACCAGCCGCATCGGCAAAGTCAAATGTTGCAGGTCGGCATGGATGTCGTCACTGTGGAACCCGTCATAGGCTGTCTTGATCGCATCCAGCTGACAGGTGTGCAGCCACTCCGCCCTTAGCGAGAGTTGCTCTTCCGTCCATGTTGGGCAGAACGCGCGCATGTCTTCTGCCGAACAGCCTTTTTCCGCCATACGGATAGAATCTTTGTACCACGGCCAGGCTGAAGGATATTCGCGTCGCCCCGGACCGCTGACCGGCGGGTCAGCAAGGATCAGGCCGGCAAATGCGTCAGGAGACTTGCGGGCCGCCCTGATAGCGGTACGTGCACCCATTGAATGGCCCAGTACGATGGGCCTGTCGAGTGCCTTGGATTGCACGAGGCTAACGGCATCGTCCGCCATGGTATCCAGCGAATAATCGAGCTCGCCCGCCTCGCTCAAACCACGACCGCGCACGTCAAGCACATGCACGTTGAACGTCTCTGACAGCCGTTCGGCGATGAAGCCCCAGGTAATCGCCGGTGACGTAATACCTGGTATGATCAGCAATTGTGGGCCTGGACCCTGAAAGTGGATCAGGTGCTGGCGGATGCCATTGGCGCGAACATTGTAGCCTGTGCTCATTGGTCGCTCCTCAGTAGGCACCCGAAAGGAGAGAGCCTCCTCCGGGAACCCTTGTGTCGAGGGAGAGAGACTTGAGGAGCGACCAGGTGGTGGCGATTGCTGCGGTCAGCACGGGCTTGCCGATCTGCGCCTCCACCATTGAGACAGCGGGAAGGGAAGGCATCTGCACGCATGCAGACAGGATGACCGCGTCAACCGCGGCGATCTGCTCCATGTCGCCAACGATCCCTGGCAGGTTCATCGGGTCATGCGCGGCAACTGCCAGATTGTCGGATATTTCCAGGGCCCGCCACTCGACGACTTCGATGCCCTCGTTCTCGATATATTCGACGACCATCTGGGTAAGGGGCTTCATGTAAGGCGCAACGACGGCAACCTTCTTTGCCCCAATGGCCTGGACCGCCTCGACCAGTGCGCCGGCAGATGACACCACAGGCGCAGGGTTACCATTCTCCACGGTGGCTTGATGCAGCCTGTTCTGGGATTCTCTGTGATAGCCCTTGCCCATGGACATGATGGCGACAAGGCAGGCGTAGCCCATGACGTCGACTTGCGCGTCAGACAGTTCGAGCGCGCAACGATCACTTTCGCAATCCATCTTGGCAAGCTCTTCCTTCGTCACATGCTTCATGCGCATGCGCGAAGAGTGAAACGTGAATCGTTCGGGCGAGATGGCCTCGCGTGCACGCAGCAGCGCAGGGATCTCTGTTTCCATTGTTACGTTCGAGCTCGGTACGATTTGACCGATGCGATAAGGCTTCATTGAATCGCTCCATATTTCTCCTCGCCATTAATTATCCATCTGAATAAATGCAAGCGGATTATAGGACTATTTTTCTGGTCTTTGCGGCCGAATGCGCTGCTTAAAGCATGGAATGGAGAGATTGTGCCCTATCCCGCGATGAGTTTGCCGTCCTTCGGTCTCTGGCCATTTCAGGTGCCGCGCTCAGGCGACCAGAGCACGTCGATTGCCGGAAATCATATTGCTGCCCATCGTCAGAAAGTGCGGTATAAATGACCGAAAAAAGATGATTTTGATGAATATCGGGTTCAGATGGCGGGTAAATTTCCTATCTATCGAAGGTTGCCGCCTGAGATGCCAAGCCTGTGTCAAGCTGGGCAGAGCAAATCGTTAGGCCTTGGGCTCTAGCTGGCATGCCAGTCGATCGAGCGCTGTCAGGGTGCGTCTTCAGGCGCGAATCTGAAGTTAATTGTGCAAGTGATGTATTTTTATGTGCAACTTGTCTGCTTATGATAGGGTGCGTTTGAAGGTCAGAGGAGACGGGAAACGTGCAACTCTATTCCTATTTCAGGAGCTCAGCAGCGTTCCGCGTGAGGATCGCACTCGCCTACAAGGGGCTGGGCTATTCTACACAGGCCGTAGATCTCCGGGCGCGGGAGCAGCATGGCAGTTTTGCGGATATCAACCCGCAAATGCTTGTTCCCTTTTTCGAAGAGAATGGGTTCGGCCTTGGCCAGTCGCTGGCGATCATTGAGTACCTGGAGGACATCCATCCCACGCCTGCACTGCTGCCATCCCAGGCCAAGGACCGGGCAATGGTCCGGTTCATGGCGCAGTCCATTGCTTGCGACATCCATCCGCTCAACAACCTGCGCGTATTGCGGTACCTCAAACGCTCGCTGGCGATCGAACAGTCCGGTATCAATGACTGGTACGCCCACTGGATACAGGAGGGCTTTCGTGGGTTGGAAACGCTGGTTGACGCGCATGGCAGCGACATACGGTGCTTTGGAGAAACGGTGACACTGGCGGATGTCTGCTTGGCGCCTCAGGTATGGAATGCGAAGAGCATGGACGTAGACCTGTCGCCCTTTCCGCACATTTGCCGCATCTATGAAGCGGTTATGGAGCTTGAAGCATTTCGTCAGGCTGCGCCGGAAAACCAGCCTGATGCTGCCTGAGCGTAACTTGCTCGCGCTATAGGCGGTCGTCGGTTCCTGCCAGCGCGCTTCTGCCGTCCCCAATTTGGGGGGGGCGTACCGGAACAGCCAAATTCCCGTCGCGAAAACGGATTGGTGAGCGGATTCCGTTGACGGTCTTTCCTCCGAGGATTGAAGGATATTCAACCAGCATGTTGCGGGCTTTCGTTTGAGGGTCGAGCAGAGCTTGCTCTACAGTGTTGATCGGGCCGGCGGGCACCCCCACTTTCTCCAGTTCAGCCAGCAAATGGTCGCGCTTCCATGTACGGGTTTTTGCTCTTACCAGTTCTTCCAGACGCTCTCGCTTGCTTACGCGTTCTGGATTGGATGCGAAGGCTGAATCCGAAGCCAGCGCCTCAAGGCCAACAAGCTTGCAAAAGCGTTGGAACTGGCTGTCATTGCCAACGGCCAGGATGAACCAACCGTCCGCTGTCGGAAATGCTGCGTAGGGAGCAATGTTTGGATGTGCATTCCCAAGCCGTTTGGGGCTGACACCCGATGCGAGGAAGTTCATTCCCTGATTGGCCAGTACGCCTGTCATGCAATCGAACAGCGAAATATCGATGTACTCACCGCAACCGATGGCATTGCGTCGGAGCAGTGCGGCTTCGATCGCGATGACGCTGTAGAGACCTGCAAAAATATCTGCGAAGGCGACACCAATTTTCTGGGGCGTCCCGTCCGGCTCACCGGTGAGGTCCATGATTCCACTCATGCCTTGCACGATGAAGTCATAGCCCGCGCGCGCTGCATACGGACCATCCTGGCCGAAGCCGGTGATCGAACAATAGATTAATCCGGGATTGTGCAGTGAGAGACTGCCATAATCGAGGCCGAACTTGGCAAGGCCACCGAGCTTGAAATTTTCGATGACAACATCGGCATCTTTGGCCAGGTCGATCACGGCCTGCAGCTCGTCTTCATTGCGAAAGTCGGCGGTGATTGATCGTTTGCCGCGGTTGCAGGAATGGAAATAGGCAGCGTCCTTTCCGCCTTCGTCATCCTCGATGAATGGCGGACCCCATTGCCTTGTGTCGTCCCCGGCCTTGCTTTCGACCTTGATGACATCTGCCCCAAGGTCTGCCAGCAATTGGCCGGCCCAAGGGCCCGCCAGAATACGTGCGAGTTCAAGGACCCGCAGGCCCTTCAATGGAGGATCGCCTTTGCCTTGCATCAGAACGCGGCGATATCGGTGATCGCCCTGCCAATGATCAAGGCATGGACATCGTGAGCACCTTCATAAGTGTTCACCGTCTCAAGGTTGATGGCGTGGCGCATGACCTCATATTCTTCGGAAATGCCATTGCCGCCGTGCATGTCCCTGGCCATGCGGGCGATATCCAAGGCTTTGCCGACGTTGTTACGCTTGATCATGGAGATCATTTCAGGCGCGAAGCGATCTTCGTCAATCAACCGGCCGACGCGCAATGCAGCCTGCAGGCCCAGGGTGATCTCGGTCGCCATGTCGGCAAGCTTCTTTTGATAAAGCTGAGTTCCGGCCAGCGGTCGTCCAAACTGCTTGCGGTCGAGGCCATAGTTGCGGGCGGCTTCATAGCAAAACTCCGCTGCGCCCATGACACCCCAGCCAATACCATAGCGTGCCCGATTGAGGCAGCTGAACGGACCTCGCATGCCGATGACGCCGGGGAGAAGGGCGTCATCGTCCACGAAGACATCATCCATGAGGATCATGCCGGTAACTGAAGTCCTGAGTGAAAGCTTGCCTTCGATTTTCGGGGCTTCGAGGCCCTTGGTCCCCTTTTCCAGAATAAAGCCCCGGATCTTGCCATCATCTGCGTTGGAACTTGCCCAGACGATGAACACATCGGCGATGGGGGGAGTTGGTGATCCAGGTCTTCGACCCGCTCAGCAGGTATCCGCCATCAACCTTCCGCGCCCGCGTCTTCATCCCGCTGGGGTCAGAGCCTGCGTCGGGCTCGGTTAGGCCGAAGCAGCCGATGGCTTCGCCGCTGGCAAGCCGTGGCAAGTATCGCTGTTTCTGCTCGTCAGAACCGAAAGCATGGATAGGATACATCACCAGCGATGATTGCACGGACATCATCGATCGATATCCCGAATCGACCCGCTCCACTTCACGGGCAACCAGACCATAGGTTACATAATTGGCACCCAGGCCGCCGAATTCTTCGGGGATGGTGATGCCCAGCAAGCCTTGCTGGCCCATCTCCTCAATAATACCCGGATCAGCTTGCTCTCGCGAGTATGCCGCGATGACGGGCGGCTGCAGCTCGCTCTGAGCATAGGCACGCGCGGCATCACTGATCAGTCGTTCATCTTCAGAAAGTTGGCTTTCCAGCAGAAACGGATCGGACCATGCAAAACGTTCCATCATGCAAACCCTTGCGATCAGAAGCGGACGGTTGCATCGATCCCGTACTGTCGCGGAAGTCCGCGCTGGAAGTAGTCAAAGCCGAGGCTCTGAAGATCGAGCCCGTAGGTGAAGTACTTCGCGTTGAAGAGGTTCTTCACACCTGCTCCGATGGTGAAGCGATCAGTGGTATAGGCCAGCCTTGCATTGGCCAGCCAATAGCCGTCTTCGCTCTTGGATTCGAAGGCATCGAAGAACACCTCCGATGTGTAAGCTGCATTGAAGTTGAAATCGAGAGAACCGCTCTCAGTCTCGAGGATCACCACATCGGTATTTGCATTGAAGGTGAATTCCGAGGCATTGATGATCTGGTTGTTCGCCACACTCAGGCCGCTCGGACCGGAGATGACGGCATCGCTGTCATACTGCGGGTCAAGTACGCCAACGCCAAGGTAAAGTGAGAAACGGCGGCTGGGGCGGATCGTCAGATCAGCTTCGAAACCAAGGATCGATGAACCACTGATAGAACGCAGCGGGAAGAGAAGCCCGCCTTCCTCGCTGGCGATGACCTGCTGGTTCTTGTAGTCGGTCTGAAAGACCGCGGCATTGAAGGTAACGAGACGGTCCCAGATCGTCGACTTCACACCAAGCTCGTAGCTGGTCGCGGTTTCCGGCGGAGCGAAGTTGATCTCGGAAATGTCTGTGAAGCCCTGGGAGTTAATGGCGCCGGTACGATAACCTTCGTGATACGACGCATACACCAGAACATCAGGCGTCGGTTCCCAGTTCAGACCTGCTTCAAAACTCGTGTTTTCGAAGCTGTCGCGTGCGGATTCGTCAGCAAAGATCGGAAACAGGCGGACATCCGTGTTGTCACCGATAAAAGCGTCAAAATCGCTAACTTTGACCTCGTCCCAGCTCTGGCGAATGCCGGCAAAGGCGGTGAGGGTAGGGGCAATCTCGAATTCGCCGCGTACATAGCCGGAAACGCTCTCCCGCTCCTGGAAGAAGGAGTTCGACTGGGCAAAGCCAGTTCCAGTTGCACTCAGTCCGGAATTGCAGGGTGCGCCACACCGCGGATCGAAATAGAAACCATAGTCGAAGCCTGCATTGACCTCGTCCTGGGTATAGAGAATGCCGGCCTGGAAGTTTAGCGGCCCGCCGAAGTCGGAAGCCACGCGCAATTCCTGGACAAACTGATTTAGATCCTGTGCCCGCGTCACGATAGGCTCATCCACCATTACCGGAAGGCCGTCAGAATCAGAGGTGTCGATCCAGTCACCCCAGTCATACGAAGTAACCGAGGTTAGGGTGATGCTGTCACTCGGTGACCAGTTCATCACGAGGTTGAAGCCGCGGTTCTCGATCAATCTCTCCGGCGCGGAACTCGACGCATTCTGGAAGAAGGATACGTTTTCGCGATTGGCGCCGGGAATGTTGCCTAGGCCAGTCGGGCCGAAGAAGCTACCGTCCAAGTTGATGTTCCGGGCGAAGATGCCGTAGTTGCGTCCACCGATGTCGGTGTAGGTAAAGCGCAGTGTTGCGTCGAAGCTGGATGACGGCTCGAAATAGAGCGACCCCCGCATCGAGAACACGTCGGTCTGGTTCAGGTCGCCCAGTCCGGGGGTAATGTTCTCAAAAACTCCGTCATCGTGGACATAAATGCCCGCCACGCGCACTGCCAAGACGTCTTCCACCAGAGGAGTTTGCACAGCACCCTGAACCCGGATGCGATTGAAGTTGCCATATCCCAGTGTCAGATAGCCTTCGGTGTCAAAGCCGGGGGCTTGAGAGACGATGTTGATCGCGCCGCCCGTTGCATTCTTACCGTACAACGTACCCTGCGGGCCGCGCAGGATTTCCACGCGCTGGACATCATAGAGAGGCGTCACTTCAAGCGCCTGCAGGTTGCGGATGCTCTCGTCCTGGTAAATCGCGACAGGCTTGCTCTGATTGGGCGAGTAGTCCGTCGAGGAAATGCCGCGGATCACGAAGTTGGCAGGACCACCTTCGCCATATGGGTAGTTGACCTGCGTGTTGGTGGTGAAGTTGGTCAGTTCGGAAAGCTGGACGGCCTGGAGCTTGTCAATCGCCTCGGCCCCGTAGGCTGCGATCGCGACAGGCGCATCCTGCGCACTTTGTTCGCGACGCATTGCGGTAACGACAATGGAATCGTCGAGTGTCTGGGAAGCCTCGGTGTCGCCTGTCTCCTGGGCGTTCGCTCCAGGCGCCGCCGCCGATATGGCAATCAGAGAGGCGCCCAGGGTGAAAGCCGATGACTTAACTGCAGATTGGATCTTCATTTCGCACTCCAATTCTAGGCCGCTTTGCCAGGCAGACTCTGTTGTTCTTATCGCGTCGGCATAGCCATCGGCAAAATTCGTTTTTCGAACCACGAAGTTAGCCTCTTGCGCGCTCCTGCTGTGCGAACGGCGTCCGGTCGTGATTAATTGTGTATCTGATGAATTAATTAGAATGTCAACTAGGGAATCGAGCGGTCTGTTTGCCAGATTGTAGCCGCCAATTTCGGGAGAATCTTACAATTTGTAAGATTAAAAGGACGTTACAACAATAATATAAGCGAATATCGTGAGAGGGGGGTGTCTGAAAATGAACGAGCTGGCGCTATGTGGCAAAAACTCTTCAGATGAGGAAAAAGTTTGAAATGTGGGATTTTGTTGCTACCCAGAATCCAGATGTGGCCGAATCAAGCGGACGCATCGCCATCTAGGTTGCGAGAATTTGAGCGAGTTAGGTTCGAGAAATGTCTCAGGAACGATCTGATGTATTGGTCCTCGGCGCCGGCTTTGCAGGCTGCACCGCTGCACGCGAAACCCAGAATTCCGGTTACAATGTTGCGGTGCTTGAAGCGCGAGACCGGATCGGAGGGCGCGTCTGGACATCGGAACTGGATGGCACGAAGTTCGAATATGGAGCGACCTGGATACATTGGTTTCAACCCTATGTTTGGGCTGAATTCATGCGATCAGGCCTCCAGCTCCATGAAGACCCATGGCTTCCGCCGATTACCATCTATGTTGATGGAAAACCGCAGTCTCTGGAGTTTGAGCGCTTCCGCGATATCCTCAGTGAGAGCTGGCATGCCTTCGCAGGAACCTCGCCAGAAGGCGCCCACCGGATGGAACGTCCGTACGATATGGCCTTTATGCAGGATGTCGAAGCGGACGATACGCGTTCGGTCCAGGACGTAATTGACAGACTTGGTCTTGATCCTCTGGCCGAGGCAGCGTTTTCGGCAGAAATCGCCGTCCAGATGAACGCCCATCCACGAGACGTCAGCTATGTCTCACAATTGCGCTGGTGGTCAGCTTCGGGTTGGGATGTTGGGCTGATGATTGACTGCCTTGCGCGGTACAAGACCGAGAATGGCCTATCCTCCCTCATAAACCACATGGTTGAACGCGCAGGTCTAGATATTCGTCTTGAGCAGGTCGTCGCGAAAGTAGAACAGACCGCTGAAGGCGTGAAAGTTGCGACACGATCTGGCGAAACATATATCGCAAGCAAGGTCGTCTGCGCGCTCCCCATGAACTGCATCAGGGACGTGGCCTTTGATCCGCCACTCGCGGCGGGCAAGGTGGCGTTGTCCGAGGAACAGCATGCTGCCAAGGGCATGAAGGTTCTTTTCAAGACCAAGGGTGAGCGGGCAGGCCATGCGGTGATTGCGCCGCCCGGCGACAAGCCCATCAATCTCCTCAATCCGATACGCATTGACGGGGATGAGAGATTGTACGTTGGCTTCGGGACAGACGGGACGGCATTTGATCCCAACAATCTCGAGGAAGTAAATGCCGTGCTCGCCGACCTGCACCCGCACCTCCAGGCGACGGCTTGTGCAGGCTATGCCTGGCACGAAGACGAATTCTCGCAAGGCACCTGGCACATGCCGCGGCCGACGCAAAACTGCCGCACTGTGGCTGCCTTTGATGGACCGGAAGGTAGCCTGCATTTCGCCGGAGACTACCTTGCCAAGGGCTGGGTAGGATTTGTTGACGGTGCCATTGAGTCCGGCTTTCTGACTGCCGATGCGGTGGTTGAAGCCCTCGCCGCGGATAGCTGACGGGTTTCAGGAGTTTTTACATGAACGCTGCCAGAGCAAACCTGGGAACCCAGCCGATGCTTACGCTCGGGATTGCGGTGCTGCTCTATGCCTTCTCGATCATCCTGATAGACATCGCGCCATTCTTTATAGGCATGTATGTCGATCATCTTGGCTTGAGCCTGTCTGAGGCTGGCGTGGTCCAGACGGTTGATCAGGCTGGTGGCGTCCTTGGCGCTGTTGCGGGATTTGTCCTGATGCCAAAGCTTGCCTGGCGCACCTTGCTCGTGGTTGCGTCGGTTATCGCGACCATTGCCAATGTGCTGACCGGCTTTGTCGACAGCTTCGTTATGCTGATGATAATCCGCTTCCTTTCGGGCTTCGGTGTCCTACTCATTACAACGGTGACGGCCTGTATCCTCGCCCGTGCCTTGGTGCCTGATCGGGCATTCGGAATTGGCCTGGCGGTGGCAATGGCCCTTTCCGCCGTTGCCGTGATCATGCTTGACTGGCTGCGGATCGAATATGGTTATGCGGCCAGCCTCGGTTCAGGGGCTATCTGGCTCGGCGCTGGCATATTCCTTTGTTTTCTGCTGCCCGGGGCACTGGGTCATGTGGATGGGGCGCCTCAGGAAGAAGGCGCTGCACCTGAAAATGCAGCGATGCGGACCATGGGCATTACGGCGCTCATCGCGTTGGGGCTGTTCGGTCTCAGCGTGAATGTTGTCTACGCCTATATTGAGCGTGTGGGAATCGCCAATGGCCTTGACAGCAGCAGTGTTGCAGCGGCGCTGGCATTGGGATATGTCTTTGCGACCGCTGGTGGATTGATCCCGACCATCTTCGGCGCAGCCGGTGGTCGCCTCAAGTGGATTATCCTGACCACTCTGGTGTTCTTCGCATCACTTTATGTTCTCTACACCGCCAACACGGTGGCGCTCTATACGCTCGCCTATGCGATCTACGCCTCTGTGTGGAACATGGGTCTTGCCTATTACATGTCACTGACCGTCGAGAACGATCCCGCGGGGCACTATACCCGCAGCATGTATATCGTGAACGTGGCCGCGCAATCCATCGGTCCGGCGATCGCCGCGATGATCCTTACCGGTGCGCCGCTCGGCATGATCTTCATCGTTGCGCCATTGCCTGCCTTGCTCGCAGCCGGAATGGTAATCGTCATGGCTGCGCGCGCACGCAAGCGCCTGGTGCACGCTGGCTGAGCCGGGAAAGGAAACAGACATGGCATACAGGAAAGAGAATTTTCATCTCGTCCCGGGCTTGGAGGAGCACTACTGCTTCTCGATCGGAGTGCGAGCCGGTGATTTTGTCTTTATCGGTGGACTGACTGCTTCGGACGATGAGGGCAATGAGCTCCATGCCGATGATGCCGCACTGCAGATGAAGAGCATTTACGAACAGATGGGGCGTGTGCTGGAGCACTTTGGGGGCACCGCTTCCGATGTCGTGAGCGAAGTGATCTACTACAGTGTTGGAGCGGACGAGTATAACGAGACGCTCTTCCCCCACCGTCAGGCCTTTTACTCCGGCGGCGAGGCTCCCTCGGTTGCCGGCATGCAGGTCGTCGGCTTCACCAGCCCGGCGATCAAGGTCGAAGTTACTGCCGTCGCTTATCTGCCCGAAGGAAAGTGACTTGCCAGATGGCCAAGCCCTCCGCCTTGATTGAGAATGGGAAACCCGTTTTCCCACCGCCTCATGCAGCGAAATCCTATTGGCTACATGCTGACGGTGGTTATGTGCCCAATCATGATGTCGATGGCGACCTAACCTGCGATGTCCTTGTGATTGGCGGCGGCATCGCTGGCACCTCTTCCGCTTGGCATACCGTAAAGGACGGCGTGGGCAAGGTCGTGCTGATCGAAGCCGAGATCATTGGGTTCGGGGCAAGCGGCAGGGCAGCTGGCTGGATCATGCCGCAATTCGGTATGGACCAGCTTACGATACGCGCAAAATACGGCGCTGAGCGCTCCCAGCAGGCATTTGCCTACTGTCGGCGCGCCGTAGCCTATACGCGTGAGATCACGGAAGCGCATGCGATCGCCAGCGACTATCGCGAGCCGGGCTTGATGCGGGTCGCGTTCGATGATCGCTGGGTTTACGACTTGCAAGAACTCTATGAACATTATCGCAGCATCGGCATGGACCAGGTAAGCTGGGTCGAAAGCGATGAGCTTCGCTCGAAGTACAATGGCAACCCGCATTTTAAGGCTGCCATTTCCGATCCAGAACTCGGCCTGCTGAACCCTTGCAAGCAGGTGCGTGGCCTCAAGCGTCTTGCCGAAGAGGCAGGCGTCGATATCTACGAGAATAGCCCAGCCGTGCATCTGGAGCGCATGGCGGGCGGTGTAAGGGTGATCACGCCGCGCGGCTCGATTTGTGCTGGCAAAGTCGTGCTTGCGACCAATGCCTTCACGCACATGTTGGAGGGGCCGCTTGGCCGCGAGGTTCGCCAGTTGCAGTCTCCCGTGTTCGCGAGGGGAGCTGTGACCGAGCGGCTGAGTCCGGCGCAATGGCAATCAATCGGCTGGGAACAAGGCAATGCCATCGAAAGCTCGCTCGACCTGTTCCACTATATGGCACCAACAGCGGACGGCCGGATACAGTTCTATTTCATTTATTATGGCGGACATCCCGTCCGCGGCGAGATGGAGCCTGCCATAAGCGGCAAGGGTGCAGATGTCTCGCTTGCGCATCTCAAGCGGATATTTCCCCAATTGCAAGATGTTCGTTTGGAACACAATTGGGGAGGTCACATGTCCGGCACGCGGGATCTGGTTCCGCACCTGACTCAAATCGGCGACGAGAGGGTCATCTATATCGCCGGTTGTTGGGGCCACGGCTTGGCCATCAACCACCTGCATGGTCAGACCGTTTCACACCTGTTGCAGGGCAAAAGGAGCGAGTTGACCGACTTCTGGATCGTGAATCGCAAACCGAGAGCGTGGCCGAAATTCCCTTTTGATTTCTTGGGAAAGCAAGCGGCTTGGATGAACCTTAAGCGCCGTGCGCGAAAGCAGTTGCGCGGATCGATTTTCGAAGGTGCGGAAGGTGAATTGGTTGAGTGAAAGAATGCGGCGTGGCCAGGCCGAGGGACGGTTTGGGCTGGCTGACGAAATCACAAGTCCTGCTCTGTTTTCTTACTCGCGCAGGAATGGAGGAAAAGGGAGGCAACAATGACTAACGATCAGGTAAACAGGGGCGTCTTGGATCGGCGCGATATTCTCAAAATGGGGGCGCTCGCCGCTGGCACCGTTGCGCTCAGTAGTTGTGCGGATGAGAATCCCGGACGCGCAGCACGGACAAGCTCCGGAGGTCCCTATGACGTTGCGGTGATCGGTGCGGGCTATGCCGGGATTACAGCTGCCCGCGAGCTTGCCGCCAAGGGATGGCGTGTGGTGGTCCTTGAAGCGCGGCCAAGGATTGGTGGCCGGACATTCACCAGCCAGTTCCGCGGCAAGGAAGTGGAGTTCGGAGGATCCTCGGTGCATTGGGTCCAGCCGCATGTCTTTGCAGAAATGCAGCGGTACGGTTTCGGCTTCTCCGAAGTCCCCCTTTATGATCTCGACGCCTCGTGGATCATGCTTTCGGATGGGACGGTGAGGGAAGTCGATCCGGGTGTGTTTGATCGCGAGTATACGGCGGCCTTCGAGAAATTCTTCGCCGGGGCAAGGGAGCTTTTCCCTCAGCCGTTCAATCCGTTTTTCAACCCGCGCGTGCTGGAACTGGACTCGGTTTCGGCACAGCAGCATCTCGACAGTCTTGGCCTGAACGAACTCCAGACCGCTTCGTTGCGAGCCGAACTTACGCTCTACGCTGGCTACCCCATCGACGAATTCAGCTATACCAGCATGGTCAAGCTGTTCGCGCTGGCTTCCTGGGATACGTTCACCTTCACGGACTCTGAAAAGCATTGGCATATTGCCAATGGCGGAACCGCGGCGCTGGCGAATGCGATCCTCGATGACAGCAAGGCCGATGTGCGCCTTGGCGCGATCGTCAAGGAGATTGAAGACGACGGAAGCAATGTCACCATTCGCACAGCCGATGGAGAAGAAATCGAAGTGCGTGCGGCGGTGCTGACGCTGCCGACCAAGGTCTATCCTGATATTGATTTCAAGTCGGGTCTATCCGCGGAAAAGCAGGCATTCATTGCCAACGCCGAGGGTTGTGAAGGTGCGACAATGTACATGCACCTCAACGAAAATCTCGGGAACACCTTCGCATTTTGCGATGATCCCAATCCGTTGAATGCCATTCAGACCGAAGAATTCAGCGATGAGGAAGGTACTGTCCTGAAAGCGACCCTGGGCCGCCAGTCGCTGATCGACCTGAATGATTTTGACGCGGTCGTGGACGAGCTCCGAAAGATCCATCCCAATGCCGATGTAACCGAGATTGCGCCCTACAACTGGCTTGATGATCCGTTTTCCAAGCAAGGCTGGCCTTCCTACAAGGTCGGCTGGTTCTCGAAATACAAGGATATGGCCAAGCCCGAGGGGCGGCTGTTCTTTGCCGGGTCTGCGACTGCAGATGGCTGGCACGAATATATCGATGGCGCTGTTGAAAGCGGCATTCGCGCCACGCGCGAACTCAATGAAATGCTGGAGCAGGAAGATGCGTAATATGATCACTGCGGGCATTGTTGCCTGCGCAATGGCCTTGACTGGCTGTTCGCAGAGCGGCGATGCCCCTGACGAAGGGCAGATGATCGCACAAGAGCAGGCCCAGGTGGCCGCGCTTGAGGGTGACGCCGAGTTGGTCGAACGTGGAGAGAGACTGTTCAGCAGCTGCAGCGTTTGCCACTCGATCGATTCCGATGTGCCTTCGCCTGCTGGCCCGCACCTAGAGTTCGTTGTTGGACGGGGCGTGGGCGGCGTGGAGGATTATCCTTACTCGCCAGCCCTCACTGGTTCCGCCGATCTCTGGACGGTGGACAATCTCGGGAACTTCCTGCGCAATCCGCAGGAGGCCTATCCGGGCACGGCCATGGCGTTTGCCGGGATTGAGGATGATGCCGAACGTCAAGCGGTCATTGCCTATCTCGCGACGCTGACGGGCAGCGACGAGTAAGACGCGGGCGAACACAGTTTCGCCCAAGATGTCATGATTTGAGGTGTGAAGATGACGACACTTGATCCGCGTTATAACATCCTGTTCGAGCCGCTACAGCTTGGCCCGGTGCGGACCAAGAACCGGTTCTATTCCGTTCCGCATGCGATTGGCATGGGAATGGCCGGGATGGACGGCATGATCGCTTTTCGCGCAGCCCGTGCAGAGGGGGGTTGGGGCGTAATCTGCGCCGAGGAGACCATGATCCACGAAACTTCGGATCATGCGCCGCTGAAGACGCCCGAACTGTTTCTTGATGAGCACATTGCGCCGACGGCCCGACTGGTCGAAGCCATCAAGGCACATGGTGCGCTGGCCGCAACCGAACTGGCGCATGTCGGTTCGTCCGGTGTCGCTTGGCAGGCGAGGGCACATCCACTTTCATCCTCGTCCAAGTTCCCCCACTATCATATCAATCCGATCACGGCGCGCACCGTAGACAAGAAGGACATTGCCGCTTTCCGTCAGTGGTATGTAGATGCCGCCTTGCGCGCGAAGAGCGCCGGGTATGATATTGTCTACGTCTACTGTGCGCACGACCTGTCGCTGCTCCAGGACTTCCTCGTTACCAACACGAACAAGCGGACGGACGAGTATGGAGGCGTGTTTGAAAACCGCGTGCGCCTGCTCAAGGAAACTTTGAGCGACGTGAAAGACGCGGTAGGGGGCTCTTGCGCTGTCGCTGTACGATTTGCGGTTGAAGAGCGACGTTGGCAATCGAACCTGAATATCCGCGATGATGGTCGCCGGGTGATTGAGACCTTGGCCGATGTTCCTGACCTTTGGGATGTCAACGTATCGGATTGGTCCTTTGACAGCGGTAGTTCGCGCTTTTTCGAAGAAGGTCAGCAAGAGCCTTTCATTAATTTTGTGAAGCAGGTGACGGACAAGCCGGTGGTTGGCGTCGGTCGCTTTACCTCTCCCGATGCGATGGTGCGCCAGATCAAGAGCGGCATCCTGGACCTGATTGGTGCCGCAAGGCCATCCATTTCCGACCCCTTCCTGCCTAACAAGATCCAGGAAGGGCGGATTGAAGACATTCGAGAATGCATTGGCTGCAACGCCTGCACCGCCGAGTTGAACCACTATACGCGCGTACGTTGCACCCAGAATCCCTCGGCTGGCGAAGAGCACCTGCAGGGCTGGCACCCGGAGGACTACCCCGCCGCACACGATGCCAGCCAGAGCATTCTGGTAATTGGTGGTGGACCTGCCGGACTGGAAGCTGCCACGACCCTGGGCAAGCGTGGTTACAGCGTGACGCTCGCAGATGCCGGGACCGAATGGGGCGGCAGGCTGGTGCGCGAACAGAAGTTGCCGAGATTGAGCGCCTGGGGCCGCGTGGTCGACTATCGGCTCAGCCAGATGCAGCAAATGACCAATGTTGATCTATATCTCGACAGCAGGCTGTCGGCAGAGGATGTCGTTGGTTTTGAAGCAGATCATGTGATCGTGGCGACGGGTGCGAAATGGCGCGGTGACGGGCTTGGTCGCAACCATCATGATGCGATACCCGGGCATGAGCTCGATCATGTCTTTACGCCGGAAGACATCCTCAATGGCCGGCTGCCAGAGGGTGAAGTCATCGTCTATGACGAGGACTATTACTACATGGCATCTTCGATCGCGGAACTGCTTGCGGCGGCCGGCTGCAAGGTCACCTTTGTCACGACTGCCAGCGATCCTGTGCCGTGGACGGCCATGACGCTGGAGATGGGCCATGTGATCAAGAGCATGAACGAAAAGGGCATCGAAATCGTGGTTGGTCATTCGATTGCTGCGATCGAATCCGGCGCGGTAAGCCTGACACGTGAGTTGACGACAGAGGAAGGCAAAAGATCAGCCGATGCAGTGGTCCTTGTTACCGGCCAGCTCTCGGACGATGCGCTGTATCACGAACTCGACAGTCTTCGCGATGAAGGCAAGATCAAGTCGCTTGAACGCATAGGAGACTGCCTGGGACCGGGACAGATCGCCCAGGCGACTTTCGACGGACGCAAGGCCGGCATGAACTTCGGCAAGTAAAGGCGATGTTCTAAAGGGCACCGTGGCTGAGGTCGGCCGTGGCCTAGCCGTGCGGGCTGGCTGCACTGGCGACGCTAAAGTCTTCCTGCTCAAGCACGATTGACGGGTCATTCATCTCGACCCAGCCGCAATAGGGGGGAGAGACTTGATAGCCGATCAGTTCCTGCACCTGTTTCGGATATTTTCGAACCGTTTCCTTCGGCACCACAAGGTACTGGTTTTCCTCCTGACGACGATGACCCTGCGTGAAGGAGATCGCAACCGCGAGACGGCGCTCGGCTTCGGTCATATTGGCTCCACCCCCGTGATAGAGTGAACCAAAGGGTGCTGTCAGAGCAAATGCACCTGATTGACGACTGATGCTGTAAGGCTAGGGCGGCGGCCATGCCCAGACCTCCCAAGCCGGCCAGTCCGTTTCGTTATTTCAACTCTTCACCCGAGGTCATCCGCCTGGTCGTGATGATGTATGTTCGCTTTCCGCTATCGTTGCGGAACGTGGAGGACCTTCTAGCGGAGCGCGGTATCGACATCTGTCACGAGACGGTGCGGTTCTGGTGGAACCGGTTCGGACCGATGTTTGCGGCCGATATCAAGCGGCAACGGATCTCTAGAATGAAGGGTTTCCGTCATTGGCGTTGGCACGTGGATGAGGTGTTTGTGAAGATCAACGGCGAGACGCATTACCTGTGGCGCGCGGTCGATCACGAAGGCGAGATATTGGAAAGCTATGTCACAAAGAAGCGAGATAAATCTGCAGCTTTACGCTTCTTTAGGAAGACGCTGAAGCGGTATGGCAGCCCAGCGATTATCGTCACCGACGGCTTGAGATCCTACCCTGCGGCGATGCGTGAGCTTGGCAATGAAGACGCCCGCGAAATGGGAAGGTGGCTGAACAACCGCGCCGAGAACAGCCATCTACCGTTTCGACGAAGGGAGCGCGTGATGCTCAGATTTCGACAAATGAAGAGCTTGCAGAAATTCGCTTCCGTCCACGCCAACGTCCACAACCATTTCAGCCAGGATCGCCATCTCGTAGATCGTCAGACTTACAAAGCCGCCCGCTCAGCCGCTTTGGCTGAGTGGCAAAACCTCGTGGCCTGAACTGCGGATGAGGGAAGGGCGAGTTCTGCCAAGTGGAGACGAGTTAGCGTTAGACTGACAGCACCCGACCACAGGCTTGCAAAGAAGCGGGACTTGTTTTGCATGTTCGACCCGCACGAAACGCTGCCGTCGAGAGTTAGGCAGCGCGCTCCTCCATCAACCGCATCAGGCCGCGCGAAACGCAACCGGAGGGATCGTTGGCGATGGTCACGGGAACACCGCATTCTGCGGTGATCGCCTCAGCCAGGAATCTCGCGCAGATCCCGCCGCCCGTGGCGACAACGCGCTCGCTCAATAGATCAGCGGCAAGATCGGGAGATATTTCGCCGACCACGAGCCGGGCGGCATCTGCAAAACGACCGAAGTGTCGCTGCAGCACGGGGTGAAACTCGGAAACCGGCAAGGTCAACGTTCCTGGAAGACCATTGTGCAGTGATCGTCCTCTGATTTCCACTTCCGCGTCCTCGGCACCATCTTGGGCGAGATGCTTCTTCAGCGTCTCGGCGGTGATTTTGCCTATAAGAAAGTGATGCCGGAGATGAAGATGTTCGGTAATCGCCTCGTCGAGGCCGAGACCGCCCAAACGCACGGAGCGCGAACGACATTGTCCGTCGATCGAGAAGACCGCAACCTCGGTCGTTCCGGCGCCGCATTCGACGACCATGGACGCGCGGGCTTCGCGGACGGGCAGGTCTGCCCCGATAGCCGCTGCAAAAGGCTCGCGCACCAGTTCGATCCGTCCGAATCCGGCATCGTCCGCGGCAGCGAGCAATGCATTCGCCTCTGCCTTCGTGGCGTCCGCTGGAATACCGATCATGGCCGGGGGGCGTCCTCTACGCTTCCTGCCAACCACCGACGAGAGACCATGAGCAAGCAGTGCGGAAGCTGCGTCCATATCCTGCAAAACACCGCGGGCAAGGGGACGGCGGACCACATGGGTTCCGGGAACCCGATCGACCATCGCCAGAACGTCCCGGCCAGCTGCAATCAGTTTCATCTGACCGGCCGTCTTCTCGTAATAGCACAGGGATGGTTCGTCGAAGACCACGCCTTCGCCTCGCACCATGATACGCATGTTGGCAGTGCCGAGATCGATGGCGAGATCTGGGCCGCGCCTGAATCCGAAAGAAGGAAAGTTCATCATTTCCTTTAGATAGGCCTTCAGGACTCGAAAGTCTCGAAATAGTCGACGAGGCGATTGGTCTTATGCCATTTGACTAAACCGAAGATCGCGCCCACATGTGGCTCATGGTCTTTTCGCAACACATCGACCGACATTTCGCGCACGCAGGTCAGCTGCCCGCACGGGCGCACGCCTCGTCTCGACGGCCGTGATCCGGTCCGGGACGAGGCTCCCGGACGATCTACAGCCCAGCCGCGATTCTCTTGCGGCTCTCTAGCGAGTTACGAAAAATGACGACTTCCCAAAACGGTGAAAAGCCGATCATTCATGTTATCGATACCGAAGCGGATGCGCTCTACGAACTGGCGATGTCCATCGAGGAGCGCAGTCCGGATGTAGCTGGAAAACTGTGCGAGGAACTGGATCGCGCTAATGTCGTGGCAACCGAAGACCTGCCTCATGACGTTGTGACCATGCAATCCGAGGTCGAATTCGTCGATGAGCGATCGGGTGACCGGCGCAAGGTTCAACTGGTATGGCCGCGCGATGCGAACTTGGACCAGAACCGTCTCTCCGTGCTGACCCTCGTGGGCGCCGGTCTCATCGGAATGCAAGCCGGTTCTGCGATCAACTG
>MDTG01237516.1_pt1 | contig 31600 bp, 23 predicted proteins | sample 811421 | NCBI WGS metagenome assembly MDTG01 (sample SAMN05326645, study PRJNA326480) | marine metagenome | isolation source: seawater | place: Pacific Ocean: South East | collected 2011
CAGTTTTTAAAAGTTTCAAAAGAAGAAGCTTTACTGTTTTTTAATAGTTTTGATCCAGAAGAAATATCTAAAGGATTTAAAAATAATCTTGATGTTGTCGTAACAAATGGAGGAAAAGATATTTTTTGGTATTTGTTTAATTTAAAAGGTAAAACTAAATTATCTTTTTCAGGCAAGATCGTAGATACTACAGGAGCTGGCGATGCTTTTTTGTCAGGAATGATATATCAATTATTAAACAAAAAACAAAATTATAATTATGAAGAAGTTTCAAAAATGATTAAATTTGCTTCAGTTTGTGGCTATTTAACTTGTTTAAAAGCAGGCGCTATCTCTTCTCAACCAACATTGGAGGAAGTTGAATTGTTTTTAAAAGAAAGTTTCTAACAAATAATACTATTTGAGATTTTGGAATCTCCACGCTAATTTGTGATTTTGATAACTTTAAGCTGGTTTTAAGACTCATGTAGATATATTAATCCAAATATAATTACTTAAAAAAATATAATCTTTAAATTGAAAAATATTTTAATTTTCTTATAAGCTATTGATCATTAAAAACAGAATCTGTTTTATAGGAGATATTCAGAAGTATCTTGAGAAATGCTTAAAATAAATATAATTAATTTCATCGAGAAGAATTCAATATATATTGTAAATTGAAAAACTTTCTCTAGTAATTAATCTAATAAAACTCTTTGAAGGATATTGTGTTAAAAGGTAACATATTAATCAATGTTTTAAATATATTTTTTAATCAGTAAATGAAAATAGTCTATGATCATCAAATATTTTCCCTCCAAAATTTCGGAGGAATTTCTAGATATTTCTATGAACTTTCAAAAAATATTAATAAGAAATTAAAAAAATCAGATTATGCAAAAATAATAGCTCCTTTTTATTTAAATAATTACATAAACAATAAAGAAAATTTAATAAAGGGAATTAAAGTTCCTGTCCAAAATAACTTTGGTAAAGTACTTTTTTATACAAATAAAATAATTTCTCCTTTGTTAGTAGCAAATATAAAACCAGACATTATTCATCAGACGTATTATTTTAATCAATCTAGTTTTCTGGATAAAAACTGTAAAAAGATTATTACAGTTCACGATATGATTCATGAAATATATCCAAATTATTTTCCAAATTCGAGATATTATATAGAAGCTAAAAAAAATGCTGTAAATAAAGCGGATCATGTTATTTGTATTTCAGAGAACACAAGAAGGGATTTAATAAGAATATTAGGAATAGATTATGATAAGACATCTGTCATTCATCATGGTTTTTTATACAGTAAATCTTCAAATAATAAGAAATTGAGCAAATATGAAAAACCATATATCTTATTTGTAGGTAGTAGAGGAGGGTATAAAAATTTTAGAAGTTTATTATCAGTATTTGCCTCTAAACCAGATTTGAAAGAAAATTATAAACTAGTTGCTTTCGGAGGCGGACCTTTTAGCCATTATGAAATTAGTTTAATTAGAGAATTGGGTTTAAATAATAATAATATAATGCAAAAAAGTGGCGATGATAATCTACTTAGAAATTTTTATAAAGATGCTTCTTTATTTGTATATCCCTCTTTATATGAAGGATTTGGATTGCCTCCTTTAGAGGCTATGAGTTGTGGCTGCCCAGTGATTTGTAGTAATTCCTCGGCAATTCCCGAAGTTGTTGGTAATGCAGCAATTTATTTTGATCCTAAGTCTTTATCTTCAATTTATAGTGCATTGGAAACAATATTAAATAATAAAACTAAGAGAAATGAATTAATATTTAAAGGTTTTGAAAGAATTAAGAATTTTGAATGGAGCAAATGTGCAGAAATTACATTTGAAACTTATAGGAAAGTAATAAATTAAATTCTTAATTATAAGAAATTATTAGATATTATTAAATTGATTTAGCAATTTTTATTTATGATAACAGTTATGAAATTCTAGATAATTTAAGGTATACATCTATTTATAAACTTTTAGATATAAAGCATTTAGGCAGCTTAAAAAGAAAACTAGATTGATTTAAATTTTAAAAATTTGATTTAATAGAAACGATAATTAATTATTTGTAATTCATATTGATTTTCTTTCTAAATATAAATTTTTATTTACTAAGGATAATATTAATTAAGCAACTTCTGTTAGGATTTTAGCTATAAAATTTATTATTTATGATAGATAGATTAGATAATTTCACAGAAGCAACAGTAGCTATTATTCCTGCCCGTGGCGGATCAACTAGGATAAAAAGTAAAAATTTAAAGAAAGTAGGAAATGATTCTTTAATCCTAAATTCATTAAAAACTTGTAAAGAAAGCGGTATATTTGATGAAATTATTTTATCTACAGATTCTCAAGAAATTGCCAATGAATCTAAAAAACTCCCAACTATTATTCATGAGAGGTCAGAATGTAATTCAACAAGTATTTCTTCTACAGAAAGTGTAGTTTTTGAGATTTTTAAAGACTTCCCAATGCTATTTGAAAAGCAAGTTTTGATTTATTTAATACAATGCACATCTCCTTTTTTACATGTTTATGATTTAAGAAAAAGCTTTGAATTAATAAAAAAAGGCAGTTTTGAACATAATTGTTTAATTTCTGGTTATTTCTTTAATAAATTTATCTGGGAAAAAAAACAAAAAATGAAAGGTTGGACACCTATAAATTATAATCCTGATGAAAGACCTCGATCTCAAGATAAAGATCCTTTATTCATTGAAAATGGATCTTTTTATGTATTTGGATCATCTAATTTCAGGACTACTAATTGTCGTATTCATGGAAGTGTTGGTATATTTGAAATGGAAGAAAATAGGTCTATAGATATTGATACTAATAAAGATTTAGATTATGCAAAGTTTATCTGTGATTATGTAAAAAGATGAATATTAAAATGTCTCAAAAATTGTTTATTAATAATGATATTGAAAGATTTGTTATTAACGTCAATAAGACTATAAGAGATGCTATCCCTTTATTTGGGAATAACTTCGGGCTGCCTTTAATTGTAATTAATAATAATGAGGAATTTGTAGGCACTCTGAGCAATGGAGATATAAGAATATTTCTAACAAATAGCAAAAATAATGTTGAAGATTCAATAAAGGGAGCTTATTGTAGAAAATCTAAATTTTGTTTTGATAATTTTGATAAAAGTATTTTTGAACATTTTTTGTCTGAAAGGAATATCAAAATACTACCTATTTTAAATAAATATAAAAAACTAAAGGCAGTTGCATATTATGAAAAAATATACTTCAGTATTAGAAATAAAATTATAAATAATGATAATAATAATATTTATTTAATTGCGGAAATAGGGGTAAATCATAATGGAAATCTGAAAGAAGCTATTGATTTAATAGATAATATTTATGATGCTGGATTTGATGCTGTAAAAATGCAATTCAGATCTTCAGATACTTATTCAAACTCTAAATTTGATAATGATATTGACTTAAGTACAGAATATATACTGAGTGAATTAAAAAGAATAGATTTAACATATAAAGAAGAGGAAAACATTGTTAACTATATAAAGAAAAAAGATCTTGGTTTCATTGGAACCCCCTTTGATAAGAAATCATTACAAAGATTATTAACTTACAAGCCAGATGCTTTAAAAATTGCTTCTTGCGATTTAACAAATAATTTATTAATCGAGTCTTGTTCTAAAGAGAATCTCCCCATACTTCTAAGTACAGGCATGTCCAATGAAACTGAAATTATTAGAACTAATCAATTTTTAGAAGAACTGAATGTAAATAGATGTTTTTTACATTGCAATTCAACATACCCTACACCATTAGAAGATGTTAACTTGTCATACATAAATAGGCTGCAAAAAATCACTGACTGCATAATAGGTTATTCATCTCATGATGGCGATCAGTTGATTCCACTCGCATCTATAGCCTCAGGCGCAAAAATAATTGAAGTACATGTTACGAAAGATAAAAATGCACAAGGTACTGATCATTTAGCTTCTTTGTCTGTAGATGAAACAAAACTATTTGTTGACTCAGCTAGAAAAATAGGCATATCGAATGGCTCATCTAATCCAAGAATCCCATCTCAAGGGGAATTAATGAATAAAATACCACTAGGTAAAAGTCTTTCTTATTCAGATGATTTTAAAAAAGGACATCAAATTAATTGTGCAGAAGATTTTTTAGCTTGTTCTCCTGGAGATGGAATTCCTATCTCAAAATATAGAGAATTCGACAATTTGATTTTGCAATGTGATGTAAAGAAACTAAATAAAGTTATAGAAAGTCATTATCCTGGTGAAATTGATGAAAAGAGTTCCTTTTTAACTGATTTAGCGCATGAAATTCTTAAAGAATATAAGTGGGGTATACCAGTAAGGTACAGAGATATTAATATATTGAATGATATTTTTAATCCTCCCCTTCTTGAAATCCACTTAAGCTCAAAAGATTTAAACTTTGATATCAAAAAGCTTAGTAAGTCGAAATTTAAAAACAAAGAATTAGTTGTACATGCTATAGAGCAATATCATGATGGCTTTATATTAGATTTAGCATCAGAAGATGAAGAATTGAATAATTTAAGTTTAAAAAGATTTGATGATTTAAGTTGTCACTGTGATAGCTTAATGAATCACTTAGGTATTACTAAACCAATCAAAATAGTATTAAATTGCGGAGGGTTTACAAAAAATAATTTTTGCGACGATGATACTTATAAAAAAAAGAAAAAAATACTTTACAAAAATCTTAATTTCTTGAAGGAAAAATATAAAAGTCTCAAGATACTTCCTCAAACTATGCCTCCTTTCCCATGGCATCAAGGAGGTCAGGCATATCATAATTTATTGAGATCTCCTGATGAAATAAAGGAACTATATGAAGAAACTAATCTTTTTATTTGCTTTGATTTCTCTCATACTTATATGGAAACTAATCATTTAAACATTCCTTTTAATGATAGTTTTCTCGAAATTATTAAGTATACAGATCATTTACATTTATCCGATAGTAGTTCTTCCTCTAGCGAAGGTTTAAATATTGATGATGGCAATATTGATTTTGAATTTACTTTAAGAAAAATTTTTGAATATCATAAAAAGGAAAAAATGACCTTTATTCCTGAAGTCTGGCAAGGTCATATAAATAATGGTGAAGGATTTAAAATTTCTCTTGAGCGAATCGCGAGGCATTTATCTTAAGCATGAATAAAAAAAATATCTTAATCATCTGGGAGGGATTACCTTCCTGTTCCCTATTGATATCAGATTTAATAAATGAAAAAGATTTCTCATTAGATTTGGCTTTTACTAAACCTAAAGTACCTTTTAAAAATATTAAAGATAACTTTAAAGGTATTAATAGAATAATAGAAATGTCAAATTTAGATGAGATATCAAAAATTAAAGCACTTGATTTTTACGATTTAATTATATGCACAGGATGGAAATCAAAAATTACAAATAAATTATTACTTAGAAGAAAAAAAGTTAATAAATCGGCAATAAATGTTTGCGCTATTGATAATACTATTTCGCCTGACTTTTTTTTTAACTCAGAAGGAGAATTATCAGGAACTATTCTTAAGCAAATTTTTGGTGCTATTTATTATAGGTTCTTTCTTAGAAAAGTTTTTGATTATTGTTTTGTACCTGGAAATTCAAGTTCTTTGCTAATGAGATTATTTGGTCACAGGTCAGACTTAATATTTAATGGTTATTATGGCGCTTATGAAAATATTTATTTTTCAAATAATACATTTCAAGAAAAGCAGAATCAGTTTCTTTTTGTAGGCCAATTAATTGAAAGAAAAGGGATAAATTTATTAATTAATTCTTTTATGAAATATCTAAGAAATAATGGTTCTTGGAAGTTATTGATAATTGGAGGTAAACAATCCGAATTTTTAAAATTTTGTCCATTTGAATTTAGGGATTTTATAAAGCATATTTCTTTTCTTCAACCAAATGAAATAGCTGAAAAGATGAGAATTTCAAAGTGCTTTATACTTCCAAGTTTATATGATCATTGGGGTACTGTACTTTGCGAGGCAGCATCAACAGGATCACTTTTAATTGCTTCTGATCAATCAGGGAGTTCTACTGATCTGATAAAAAGAGGAATAAATGGATTTACTTTTAATTCAAAAGCACAAAACTCTGAAGAAGTGCTTTCTAAGTTAATGCATAAAATAGAAAAAATTAGTACTCACAATGATTCTCATCAACGTAGTGAGACTAGTATTAAGCTCGCCTCAACTTTTTCTAGTTCAAGATATAAATTAGCTATTAAAGCAATGTTTGAATAGATATGTTTATATTTAAAAAAATATTAAGTATTTTAGGAAGGTACAAAAATAAAACTGGAAATGCATTAGGTCTTGCGGTTTTTTCTAATCTACTTTTAATAATATTTGAATCTGCTTCAATTATTTTATTACCCAAAGTAATAAATATATATGAAACTTTTGAAGAATATAACCAGATTAGTTTTATTAATTTACCATTGTTAACCCAAAATAAATTTATTAGTTTTATGCTATTGATTTATTTTTTAATTTTATCTTTTGTTTTTTTATTTCGTATTTTATCTTTAAACTTAAGTGCCAATTTTGCTAACAAAATATCTATAGAATATATGAAAGATTTTGCTTTTAGCTTCTCTTATCAAGACCTTGATGGACACAGATTTTTATCAAAAGATGAATTTACCACTTACCTACAAGTTAAGTTCCCAATGACAGGTCGTGAGATATTTGTACCACTTACACAAGTATTCTCATCGTTATTTTTAACTTTAACTATTATAATGTCTATATTTTTTGTTAATTTTAAGATTTCTTTAACCATAATAATTATCATATTTTTTGTATTTATTTTAATTAGTAGAAAATCTGCTAAAAAATTAAAATTTTTTGGCACAAAAATAAAAGAGTTTCTAGAAAATCAGGGAAAAAATTCTTCTGATCTTTACGAAAGTTTGTTATTACAAATTGATAACTTTAAAGAAAATAAAACAAAAAGATTTTTATTAGAGAACGATAATTTACTAAAAAGTTTTCAGAAGAAAACTCTCTTATACACTAGTCTACCAAAATTTACAATTGAGTATATTATTCTCGTCCTTTTACTCTTTGCATTAGCTTTTAGATCATCTAATTCACTTATAAATACTAATATATCAATTCTTTCAACAATCATTATTGCTTTATTGAAAAGTATATCATCTATTCAACTACTATCTAGATCTTATTATTTACTTCAACAAAATTATAAAAATATTTTAGATATTGAAGAAAAATTAAATTTATTTAAAACTAATTTAAACTACTTTTACTTTAATACTCTAAGTTCAAATATAAAAAAAGAAATTTTATTAAAGGTTTCTAATTTAAATTTAAAAAAAATTGGAAATAGTTTTAATCAAAATACTCCTAAAATTTCTTTTGAATTAAAAAATTGTGATATTTGTTTGGTTGAAGGGAAATCTGGTGCGGGGAAATCTAGATTTTTAAGTACTTTATCTGGAAGGTTACCGCCTGATACAGGTTCAATATACTTAAGAAGAGATTTTATCAAAGAAGGCCAATTAAGTAATATATATTTGATACCTCAACAACTTATTTTTATAAGAGGAAAAATTTATGAATTTTTAAATTATAAAAATAATGAAAAAAATATTTTTAAAAAAGATTTATCAAAGATAGCGAAATTATGTTGTTGTGAAGAGAAAGTTTTTTTTAAAAATATATCACCTGACTTAGATAATTTTTTTGAAAGAAAGCTTCAATCTTTATCTGGGGGACAATATCAACGAATTGCAATTTTAGGTGCTCTCTTATCTAATTCAAATGTTATTTTAATGGATGAGGGTACTTCAGGAATGGATGAACAACAGCAAAAAATATATTTTAATGCCTTAATAAACTATATTAAAAATAAATCTTATTCAGCTCTGATTTACACCACTCATAATAATTTTACAAAATCTTTTGCAAACAGATCAATAAACCTTTAAAGAGCTAAAATATGAATTTAAACAAATTAACAAATGAAAGTATTAATAATTAATGATGGTAAATATTGTAGTAATTGGGGTCTTAATGCTTCAACAAAAGCAATTCTAGAATTTTTTGATGCAAATAAAATTGAATTCGATACTATACTCCATAAAGATTTACACAAAAAATATACTTTAGACCCTCAATTATTAGGGCGGAGATTCTTCAACGAAGAAAGTCGCATACAAAAAAAATTTTTTTCTAGATATTTAAAGATTCCCCTAACATCAGATCAGTATGATCTATATTGCAATTTATGGAATCAGGATAAAGGTGGATCATTCTCAAATGTAGTAATCGAAAAAATTTTGAAATCTGATTTAGTTTTATACAATGCGGAAGGATCAACTTACAGAAACAATTATGGATCATTAGCTGGTTTATTTATTATTTATTTTGCAAAAAAAATATTAAAAAAAAGAGCATGTTTTTTTAATGGAAGTTTTACAATAAGTTCAGTTAATAATCTTTACGAAGGTATTGCTAAAAGGTTGCATCGTGAAGGAATAAAGTTTTATGTCAGAGAAGAAAAATCAAAAGAATCTTTATCTTCAATAAATGTTTCATCAGAAATCATTCCCGATTCTGTTTTTTATTATGCATCTTCTCCATCTTTTAATAAAAATTCTGAATACTTTGCTGTATCAAAAAGTATGTTGCCTATGTTAATTGATAAAGATAATTATAGAGTTGACCCTTTTATAGAATTGATTTCAGATATTTCTGATCTAACTGGTTTAAAACCTCTTTTATTGGCAAAAGATCCCGAAGATAAATATTTGTTAACTCTTAAAAACAAATTGTCATCATCTTTACCCTCTCTATCTTCTAAAGCAAATTTTTTAGAAGTACAAAAAATAATTTCGAATTCAAGATTTATTGTATCAGGGAGATATCATCATTTGATATTTGCAGCAAATACAAGTGTAAATATATGTTGTTTTTCAAGCTCTTCGCATAAAGTTGAAGGTCTAGCAAAATTACTATCTTCTGAAAATTATTCAATACCAACTTTCGACCCTACTGACATTTTAAACTATAAAGATAATATACTTAAATATTGTCAATGTTTATTATCTATCGATCCATCTTGGGATCCATTTAAACTTAAAAATAAATTTACTGAGAAACTTACAAAGATATTGTATGAATAAAAAAAAAGCAGCTATTTTTTTGCCATATACATCAATGTCTCCACCTATGGAGCTCACTATTTGTCATGCTAGAAGATTAAAAAACGAGTATGAATTATTCTCCATAGAATATGGTAATTATTTAATTTCATCTCAATTTAATTTAACGAGATCAATATTTTGCCATTTTTATACGTTAGCAAGACAAAATTTTTTCCATTCATATGTTGATGTTGATAAAAAATTATATCTAAATAAAAACTTAATAAGTCTAACTAAAAATTATGAAAATATTGAACAATCAAAGTTTCAAAATGGAACAATGTCTAGTCTTGCTTCAAGATTTAGGATTACTAATGAAAAAGATTTGTCAAAATATTGGTTAAGAAAAAAAAGATCACTTCTTTTAGATTCCAGATCAATTTATAAAGCTATTCGCATTTTAATAAATCAAAATGAAATAGATCTTTTATGCACATTTAATGGTAGATTTTTTGATTCTTCATCTGTGGTACACGCAGCTAAAGATAGTGGAATAGATTATTTGGTATATGATGTAAATAGAAGCAGGTCACAGTATTATTTTTATAATTGTTCACTTCACGATATAAAAGCAAATCAAAAAAAAGCTTTTTCATTTTTTGATAGTGATAATAAAACTCAATTAAAAATTGGTAATGAATATTTCCAAAAAAGAAGGTTTGGGAAAAGGACTTATGAAAAGTCTTACACAAAAGGCCAGGAAATCAATTACTTACCAGAAAAAATTAATAAGCAAAAGGTAATTGCATTCTATCCAAGTTCTGATGATGAATATAGATTTCTAGGAGAAAGTTTTGGCATGAAATGTTTAAATCAATCAGAGGAAATAAGAATCTTTTCAGAATGTATTTTAGATAGTAAAGATAAGAGAGAGATAGTAATAAGGATGCATCCAAATATGGCAACAATGCCTTCCTCTGAATTGGAAAAATATTTATCATTATCTCGTTATCCAAATATTACAGTACTAGAACCTTTAGAAAAGACCGATACATACGCTTTATTGGATCATGCAGAAGTTGTAATAGGATTTTGTTCGTCAATCATAATTGAGTCTGCATACTATAAAAAAAATACTTTTTTAATTGGGCCTTCACCTTATTTGGGTCTTAACTTGGGTAATGAATTTAAAACTTGTAAAGCAGCAGCAAATTTTCTTATCAAAAAGAAGTCTTTTATAAAGCCAGATAAAAACAATGCGTTAATGTGGGCTGTTTACATTAATTTGTATAATGACAAATTAGATGACTTCTCATTGGTTAATACTTATCCACTAGTTCGTGGAGAAAGAGTCCCCACCTTAGTATTTTGGAGACTTTTAGCAGGTCTAGAAAAGTTATATTATGAATTATTTAAATCAAATAATACAGATATTAAATTAATTTATAAATTAAGATTTGTTTTTAAAAGATTTAATGCAGTTTTGAAGAATAAGTGGTATTGAAGTTTATGAATCCAAATTTTTTAATTTTAATTTTAGGGATTACATATTTGCTGCCATTTTCTTTAATTAATAAAAACAGGTTAAGTCAAGATAGGGTTAAGTTTCTTACTCTTCTTTTTATATTTCCCTTTTTTCAAGAATTTATTCAAGTTTTTTTATCCGGTCATATCTCTTTTAATTCTTTGGTGGGTATAGATCAAGATAACCAAGCATCATTAAATACTTACTATTATTTTGCAATAATGTGTAATTTATTTAAATTTATTTGTTTTAAAATTATTTCTGATCAGAGAAAATATAAAAGTGAAAATTTAATTCTAAAAAAATTTTTTGATAAATCTAAATTTAGAATTTTTATTATTTCATTAATATTGATATGGATTTTAGTAACAGGAGGACAAGCATTAATTAACCCTAGGTATGCTTATCAAGTTTTGAGAGTGGGTAAAGGCCCAATTTGGTCATTTTTAATTTCCTCAGTAAGTTTTTATTCAGGAATATGCGTTTTTCAGAGAGAAAAAATAAGATTATTTGATGATATATTAATTCTGTTTAGTACCATTGTTACCGGTTCTAAAGGTGTATTTTTATGGCTTAATAGTTTTTATTATTATGCCTTGGGTATTAAAGGTTTTAAAAATCATTTAAATCAATTTAGACTATCGAAGTATAGTAAACTTCTTCTTATAATTTTAGCTCCTTCTCTTGTTTTATATCTTATTGCATTATTTGGCGGAGGTGGCGAGTTTGGCCTTATTACTAAGGTTTTGAACTATAAGAATTCTACTAGTTTTGCTGTTAGGGCTATAACGGAATGGAAAGAAAAAGATTTCAGTACAAATGGACAAATATTTCTAACTTCATTTTGGTCTTTTATTCCTAGAGCGATTTTCCCCAATAAGCCATTCGCTTATGGCAATTTGCTAATACTGGAAAAGTTTTTTCCAGGAATGGCTGAAACTGGACATACACCTTCATTCGGGCTTTATCTAGATAAGTTAATTGACTTTGGTTGGATAGGTTTTGTTACCCCCGTGTTTCTAAATCTTAAATTCCTTATTCAATTATATGGTTTTAAAGTGATAACTCAATCAGAATATGTGAACAACTTTATTCCTTTAATAGCAACTATTTATTGCTTCATACCGTTGCTAGGGGCTCATTTCCCATTTTTATTACTTCTTCCTATTTTGTACTTTATTTATAATTTTTGTTTAGTAAAAAAATCTCAATACTATAATTATTAATGTTATTAAATTATTTTTATAAATGAAAAAAAAGATTATATTTATAGAACAATATTTTTATCCAGAAGGGGGTGGGCAAGCACAAATTAGTAGAGATATTGTTCTTAATTTAAAGAAAAAAGATAATGAAATAATTGTTTTATGTGGTGATAAGCCTTATCACAAAGCAAGCTTAGATGATAAGTTTTATCCTTCTAAATATGGTATTAAAATAATTTATATTCCAGTAATTTTTGAAAGTAGGAAATTCATTTTAAGATTCCAAAATTATCTATTTTTCTGTATATATTCCTTTTTAAGACTTTTATTTATTAATAATATAAGCCTAATTATTAGTCAGACCAATCCACCAGGTGTAATAGTAGTTTCTGCCTTGATTTCTTTTTTGAAAAGAATTCCTTTTATTATTATTTCTATGGACTTATATCCAGAAGTTCTTATTAAAAATATAAAAAAAGAGAATCTTTCATATATATATAAATTTTTCACAAAAGTATTTAATAGATCTTATTGCCAGGCAAATAAAGTCGTATCTCTAGGAAAGAATATGACCTTTCAACTTTTAGCAAAAGGGATTTTGTTGAAGAATATAGTTACCATTCCAAATTGGGCAACTGGTAATTTGACTATACATAGAAATATGAAAAATAAATTAGAGAAAAAATGGGGGGTAAAAAAAGGTATTAAGATTCTTTATTCTGGTAATTTAGGGATTGCCCATGAATTCGAAACTATTTTTCAAGGTATAAAATCATCTAATTTAAAACCTGAAGAATTACAAACAATATTTGTTGGCTTTGGGAGTAGATTAGCTGAAGTAATAGAATTATCTAAATTAATGCCATATGAGTCATCTATCTTAATAAGATCCTATGTTAAAGCGTCGGAAATGCCTCTTACTATGAGTTTGGCCTCAATGGGTTTGGTCACTCTAAGAGAAAATTTCTCTGGCTTAGTTTTTCCTAGTAAATTTGCTGGATATCTCGCAAGAGGTATAGCCATTTTGTACATTGGTCCTGATTCTGAAATTAGCGAAATAATAAATAAATATGAAATAGGATTTTGCTTCAAAAACGGAGAATCTGAGAGATTATCTAATTTTCTTATTAATCTCAATAAAAATCAAATTCTATTAAATGATTACGGTATTAATGCTAAAAATTTTTATGAAGAAAATATGAGTTCAAAAATCGGATTAGAAAAATATCAAAATCTTGTATCAAAATATATTTGATTTTTAGTTTCTTTAATTTAAACAAACTTTCTATAGTTAAAAAATTTTATTTCTTTCTATTCTGTTTACAATTCATTTGATAGCTGGTTTTTGCATAAATTTTAAAATAAGATACAGAATTCAAAAAAAAAGTTAGTTTGAATACAAATTATTAAGAATAAATTTATCCTATAGTATAATAATTTTATTTTCTGAGAAAATTGAATAAATATAAATTTTTGGACAATTTATTAAATAGTATTTTTAACACATCAATAATTAATAAATTAATTACGGGCTATTTAATTGATATATTTTTAATTTTCGTAACATGTAAAGTAATTGCAAATTTTATTCTAAGTGACCTTTTAATATCAAATTCCATAACTGAAATCACATTAATTGTCTCAATATTTTGTTTACCAATATATTACTTTTTAGGTTACTACAGAACAGTTTCTAGATACATTAATAGTTCTTTTTGTTATAGAATTTTTCTTATTAATTTATCTTTAATATCACTAGTATATATTTTTAATTCGGTTTTTAAATTATTAACTTTTGATGGTTTAGATTTCTGGATAATATATTGGTTTTTATTATCTACTTTTTCATGTTTAGTAAGAATATTTTTAAGAGATACTTTATCTTATTTAAATTCTTTATTTGACAAAAGTAAGCCTAAAGTTGTGATTTATGGTGCGGGTAGGACAGGAGTTTATCTTTTAAGAAACATTATATACGAGAGAAGATATGATCCTTTGTTCTTTATTGATGAAGATCCAAAGCTATGGAATAGATCTATTAATGAAATAAAAATTTATTCTCCAAATTATTTAAATAAGGTTTACAAAGATGTTGATAAAGTTATTCTTGCAATAGATTCATTAAGTCAATCTAAAAAAAAGGAAATAATCTTATCTCTTAAGAAATATAATTTAACTTTATTCGAAATACCATCTTTTAAAGAAATTATGGATGGTCAATTTAGTTTAAATAGTTTAAAAAAGTTAGAAATAAAAGATTTTTTAGGCAGAGATTCTTCTTTAAAGGTACAAAAAGATTTAAGTAAAGAATTTACAAATTCAGTAATATGTATTTCAGGAGGGGGAGGATCAATTGGCTCCGAAATTTCTAAACAGTTAATTGAGTTTAAGCCAAGTAAGATTATTTTAATTGAGAGAAATGAGTATGCCTTGTATTCAATAGAAAAAAAATTAAATAAAATAAACCATGAAGAGATAGATATCAAATTTATACTAGGTGATGTTTGTTCTGAAAAACTTTTAAAAAAATTATTCAAAGATTTTAAAGTTGACATTTTTTTTCATGCTTCTGCCTACAAACATGTGCCAATAGTAGAGAAAAATCCGCTTCAAAGTATTTATAATAATGTTTTTTCTACCAATATTATTTGCCATACTGCAAAAGAAGCAGGACTTAAAAAAGTAATATTAATATCAACAGATAAAGCTGTAAGACCGACTAATATAATGGGTGCTTCAAAGAGAGTCGCAGAACAAATATTTCAGGCATATGACGAAAAAATCCTTAATTTAGATAAAAGTAAAAATAATTCAAAGACTATATTTTCAATAGTTCGCTTTGGAAATGTTTTAGGATCATCTGGATCTGTTATTCCTTTATTTTCTGAGCAGATTGATAATGGGGGCCCAATTACATTAACTCATAAGGAAATAATAAGATACTTCATGACAATAGAGGAAGCAGTTAATCTTGTTTTAAACGTTGCATACATAGCTAAAGGAGGAGAACTTTTTCTTTTGGATATGGGAAAACCTGTAAAGATATTAAATTTAGCAAAGCAAATGATTATTCAAAGAGGTTTAAAAGTGAAAGATAAATATAATCCAAATGGTGATATTGAAATAAAGATTACAGGCTTAAGACCGGGTGAAAAATTATATGAAGAACTTTTAATTAGAGATCAACCTCAGAAAACAAGTAATCCATTAATTTTTTCTGCTAAAGAAAGCTTTATTGGATCTGAAATGCTTTTTTCAAACCTTGAAAAACTTTTTTCTGCAATTAAAGACATGGATGAAATTGTTGCCCTTAAAGTACTTTCTGATCTTGTTCCTGAATGGAAAAGATCATCAAAAAATTGAGGAAAAAATTACAAATCGTTTCATAAAAATATTTGATAAAAAGGTATATGAAATTTCCCTATAAAAACAAAATTTAATCTGTAATCATCTTATAAAGACCATAGGAAGATAAGATTCCTTGTAGAGGTGATGTTATATCAGTTATAACTTCATTTGTGTTGTTTAAAACACCTTTTCCAACTACTATGAAATCTCCGTCTTTTAGATAAGGGTTTTTATAAGATCCAGGTTTTGAAGAATTTTTAAATTTAAATTTTCTAAAATCAATTCTCCCATCATTTTTATATCTTAAAAATCTAATTTTACCTCTAATTACTTTTATCCCACTAAGAGCGATAGCTTCATTAAGTGATGAATTTTTACCGATTTTTAATGGGCCTGGGGTTTCCACTCTACCTCCAATTGAAACGTTGATAAATTTAGGATTTATGTTGCTTTGCATTGCTTTACTTATTTGTTCCAATGCAGGTATTTCATTTCTATTGACCTTAATAGTATCCCCATCAAAGATTCTTATGTTTTGAGAAGGATCTTTGAGATCTAATGAATCTAAAAGATTTATATTAGTTTTTATCCTACCGCCACCATTGCTTAAAGTATTAATTCTTGTAATTTCAATATTTTCCAAGTCAGCATACATTGTTATTCCTCCACTTTTCCTCAGAGAATCAATAACAGATGGATAGTAAGTATTATTATTAATAGATGGACGAAGACCAGCTAAATCTAAATCATTTGAATTAATTCCTTTTTCATTTCCTAAAGAATTGAAGTTTTCTAATGTTTCGGCTGGACTTCCCGAACCTGGCAATACATGTAAACCAGTATTTTCAACCTCTCCTGAAATAAATATCTTTACAGGCCTATAATTTTTTATAGAAATTTTTATATTAGGTTCAAAAACAAATTTCTTATACTCAATATTAAGAAGATCAATTAACTCTTGAACTGTTAACCCAGAAACATAAATTCGGTTTAATCTTTTAATGTCTGCAATACCTTCTCCATTTACGAGAATTTCACTATCTAGTTCTGGCAAATCTTCTACCACCTTAATTAAAAGATTATCACCAGGACCAATAATATAAGATAAATCACTTGGGACTCTTTTTAAATAATCAGTACTAATTTTTTCGGAAGCAGATGATGCCCTAATTGGAGCTTCAAAATATAAATTATTAATAAGAACAATATTAAAAAGAAGTAAAAAGTGTTTTAACTTAATAAGAAATTTAGGTGATTTCATGTTTTTTAATTAATTCGAATTAAGAACTATCATTCCAATTATCTCTTTATCAAGTAAAGATAGTTTTTTAATTTCATTAGAAATTTCAGCTTTTTTCACTATACCAAATGAAGATATTAAAATTAATTTTGAATATTTCTTTAAATCTTTTGTGTTGTCAATTAATCCAATATTAAATAGATCTTTTTTAAATTCTATTACTTTCTTTAAATTTACTTTTTCGCTGTTATTAAAATCTCCAATTATTATAAAAGCAAAATGATCTGTATTATTGAATAATTTACTCTCAAATAGGAATTCAAATGATTCCTCTAAAGATTCATTTTCATCTGAAGGTAATTCTAATAATATAGGAAACTGAGCAACTGATCTTAGTTGGGATTTGGTAAAAATAATATCACCTCTTTTCTCTTTAATTAAAGAGATTGCAGCTCCAGTTACTAAACCTAGAATTAAATAATAAAGCAAAATTATTTTTTTAATTGGTTTTATGGGATTAGGTGATAATGTTGGAGAAGTTATTAGTTCCCATGGGTCAGGAGTTCTAGCTTCATTAAGTAAAAGTCCTCTGTAATTGTCTTCTAAACGATCTAGAGTCGCGTTATCTTTTGCTGCATTTCTAATTAATTGTCTATATTTTGTTAGAACACCTTTAGGCCTCTCCGCTGATTTTAATTTTGCCTGTTCTAATTTTATTTCTGCCTCTAAGTAATTAATAGCTTTATTTTTTAAAATTACGCCCAAGGTATCCCTTTTTTTTATAAGATTTCTTATTGATTTATCTGTTTCTTTAAAATTAGTTCTTTTAAATGCCAATTGCGTTTCAGTTTGGTTAAGTTCATCAGGCAATCCCGTATCAACAAGTCCAGGGATAGAGTTGCCATAATACTGAATTTTTTCTAAATCATTATCATCTAAATTAATAATTTGTTCAATTTGAATCTTTAAATTGCTAATTCTGTTTGCACTATTTACTCTTATATTCTCAACATTAATACTATTTACAATTTCTTTATCTATTTCCGAATCCCCTTGAAGTATGGCAAGATTCTGTTCCGTAGCAAATTCTTGCGATTTTGTTAATGATGTAATACTTTTTTCTTTAAATAAAGCAATTTGTTTTTCAAAAAAATCTTTTCCCACTTGAATGGATCTCAACCTCTCTCTGCCTGAATATTCTTGGTAACTTTTTGAAATTTTATTGAGGACAGGAATAATTAATTCTTTCTCTTTATCTTCGTAAGAAATTTTTAAAATAGTTGTATTTTTTTCAAGTTCTACGTTCAAGGAATTTCTTTTCCATTCATTGAAAATAAGATTTTTAGTTGACTTTTTTTCTTTTACATATTCGAAAACCTTACTAAGGACTAATGGACTTTTTAATATTCCCACTTCAGTCATAAGAGGATCACCTTTTCCTCCTAAATCAAAGCCTTCTATTCCATCTAATAAACCGCCCAGTGCTGGGTTGCTTGAAATGCTGGTTGTATTGTTATTACTAAGAACAATTTGAAATTCACCTTGCCAAACTTTTTTGGCAGTGTAGGCATGAATAATTCCTAAAAATATGCTGAACGCAGTAACTTTTGTTATAAGTTTTTTATTTCTTAAAAAAGATAAGAATATATCCTTTAAATCAATTTCGTCATTTGTAAAATCTTCTATGTTTGAAGTATTGATATCATTTCCCATAAGGTATTGCTATTTTTTTATATTATTGCATATTGATAAATAATCTACTAATTTTTTTTATAGGGTTGCTGTAAGAATATAAATTTACTATTTACATAGTCCCAAGATAATTGTAAAAAATAAATAAAGGCTACTTTTTTATTCAGAATCCTAACAAGTATTTAAAAAATATTTTTGCATGAAAATATTTCATTATTATTTCAAATAATGAGGAACTTTTTTAAAGCAAATATTAGATAAATTCAATTCAATACAAGAATCGGAGATTCCAAAAATAAAATCTATTAGGAATAAATTTTTTATAATGTGAATCATAAAAGCAATTTCTTAGAAATTATATAGACTTATTTTTGCTTGAGATTAAACTACGATGGAAACTCAAAGCAACATTTTTGTCCAAATATATACCAATAATAAAAATTAAGCATACTACAAAAATAATGAAGTTTAAATTTCTACTGAGTGTGACTATCCCAATTAGTAAAGTTCCTGATATGTAAAAGGTACTTACTAATGCATGAGAAAAACCTGATTGTATTAACCTTTGGTAAAGATGCAACTTATGTGGTTTAAAAATATTTTGATTATTAAGATATCTTCTAATAAGGCAAGTCGCAGCATCAAGAAACAAAGGACTTGCTAATGCTAATAGTATAAAAAAGTCAAATATAGATGAACTTTTAAGAAGCATTGTAATATAAATGGATCCAAGAAAATTACTACCTGAATCACCCATAAAGATCTGGGACGGATGCCAGTTATAAAATAAAAAGGCAAAAAGCAGTGGAATTATTGAAAAGAATAAAAATTCATTTTTGAATGAAAAAAAAATAAAAATTACTAACATTGAACCTGCCACCAATCCGTCTATCCCATCCATAAAGTTAGTAAAATTTATGATGCCTGTTAAAAAAATAGTTAGGGGAATTATTAAAACTAAAAAATATTTTTCAGATAGTATTTTTAAAAAAATAGAGTGATCCATCGTTAAAAAGATTAAAACCAATACAGTTAAAAACTGAGAAAAAAATCTTAAAATTGAAGAAATGTTTTTTTTGTCATCAATGAAACCTAATATAGATAGTGGTAAAGAAATAATAGAAAGATAATTATTTTGGAATAAATCTAGTAAAGAAGTCATTAAAGCAAAAATCAGACCTCCTCCTGTAGGCTTTGCTATTTTATGAGAACTTCTTAAATTAGGGATATCAATAATATTTTTTCTGTAAACCGGAATAAAAATTCTATAAATAATTAATGATATAAAAAAAATAGTAATAAAATAAAAAAAATAAAACATTTATTTTTAGTGCAACAATATCCAAATTTTTTAGAATTATACAATGTTTTGTCTTTCTAACTTCAAATTATTCAGAAGTTTTTTTATAAAACTAGTAGTTATTTACAATTTCAAGTTCTAAATAATAAAACTTTATTATCTTTAGCCTAATAGCTTTTAATAGAAATTAGAGTTAAAAAATCTTTCTATTTATAAAAATTACAAATAGAAAAGCATTTACTTTTAGTAATCTTGTTAATTTAAATTAATTAATTCTTTTTATATCCGATTTTTTAAGGATTAAGAAATTTAATTTTTCAAAAGTTGATTATATAAAAAAATTGTTTTTTTTATGCCATCATCTAATTCTATATTTGGATACCAACCTAATTGATTAATCTTTGAAATATCTAGTTGTTTTTTTGGAGTCCCGTCAGGTTTTGCCTTGTTCCATAATATTTCGCCTTTGAATTCACAGAATTCGGCTATTTTCTCCGCTAATTGTTTAATAGATATGTCTTTCCCAGTCCCTACATTCAAATGATTTAATGCAATTCCATATTCATCTTTCGGTGAGTTTTCACTAGTTGGGTGCCAATTCTCTAAACAAAATACTGCTGCATCGCCTAGATCTTCAACATGCAAGAATTCTCTAAGGGGTGCTCCTGATCCCCAACATTCCACAAAAGGTTTAGATTCTACGATCGCTTTAGAAAATTTGGAAATTAATGAAGCCATTACGTGACTATTTTCAGGATGATAATTATCGCCAGGACCATAAAGATTTGTTGGCATTAGAGAAATCGCATCAAATCCATACTGATTTCGTAACGCATTGCATAGTTTAAGTCCTGCTATTTTTGCTATTGCATACCATTCATTAGTTTTTTCTAGTTGACCATCTAAAAGATATTCTTCTTTTATAGGTTGTTTAGCAAATTTAGGATAAATGCAACTGCTTCCTAAAAAAAGAAATCTTTTAACATTCGTTTTCCAGGAATTTTCAATTACGTTATTCTGTATTTTTAAATTTTCAAGAATAAAGTCAGCCGGCATAGAATTATTAGCTTGAATTCCTCCAACCTTTGCTGCAGCTAAAACTACAACCGTAGGTTTATTAATTTCAAACCATTTTTCAACATCACCTTGGTTCAGTAAATTCAATTCTTTTTTAGAGGGCGTAAGCAGAATTCCTCCATGTTCCTTTTGACCATATCCGGATTTCCTTAAAGCTTTTATAATTGCTTTCCCAACCATGCCTCTAGAACCAGCTATAAAAAATTTCTCATTCTTTAATATTAATTTTTTCATAAAAAATTATTCGTTTGATGAATGAATCATATAACCTTTATTTATTAATAAGGATTCTTTTCTAGCTTCCTCTAAATCATGATTAATCATCTCGGCAATCATTTCTTCAAGAGAAGTAGTAGGTTCCCAATTAAGTTTCTCACTTGCTTTTGAGGCATCACCAAGCAATTCGTCAACTTCAGTCGGCCTAAAATATTTTGGATCAACCTTAACTACTATTTCACCATTATCTGCTCTTATACCTACTTCATTTAAACCATCACCCTCCCAAATTATTCCTTGACTGGAATTTTTGTTCCATCCAAGTTTGTTTGCACATAATTCTATAAAACTTCTTACAGTTTTCATCCTTCCTGTTGCAATTACAAAATCTTCAGGATTATCTTGTTGAAGCATAAGCCATTGCATATATACATAGTCTTTTGCATGTCCCCAGTCCCTCTTTGAGTTAATATTCCCCATATAAATACAATCTTCGAGCCCTTCGTTAATTCTTGCTAAACCTCTTGTAATTTTTCTAGTGACAAATGTTTCTCCTCTTCTGGGACTTTCATGATTAAAAAGGATACCATTGCATGCATATATGTTGTAGGCCTCCCTATAATTAACAATAATCCAATAAGCATATAATTTCGCAACAGCATAAGGACTTCTAGGGTAAAAAGGAGTTGTTTCTTTTTGTGGTGACTCTCTTATAAGACCATAAAGTTCGCTAGTACTTGCTTGATATATTTTCGTCTTTTTATGAAGGTTAAGAATCTTTACTGCTTCCAAAATCCTAAGAATTCCTAAGGCATCACAATTAGCTGTATATTCAGGAGTTTCAAAACTAACTGCCACATGACTTTGAGCTCCTAAGTTGTAAATTTCGTCAGGTTTAACTTTTTCTATGATTTTTAAAATATTTGTACTATCTATTAAATCCCCATAATGTAAAAATAATTTCTGATTTTTCTCATGAGGATCTTGATATAATTTATCTATCCTAGAAGTGTTGAAAGAACTAGATCTTCTCTTTACACCATGTACTACATAACCTTTTTGTAAAAGAAGTTCAGCTAGATAGCTACCATCTTGACCAGTTATTCCTGTGATTAAAGCAGTTTTGTTTATTTGTTTAATCATTAATATTCCAGAGTATTTATTTATAAATTTAAATTTATAAAGATATTAATTCACTAGTTAAACATATTTCAAGTTTAGGAAAATTTTTGTATCAGAATATTTTTAAAAAACTTCGAATAACCCACTATAAGTATTAAATATTATTTAGATAAACATAAACCACATCACTAGTATTTTTAAATTAATAAAACTCAATTCTGACTTTATTTTGTAAACAATATATAATGTGGTCTATACAAAAAATTTATATTCCATTCTTATTAACAAATAAATAATCTTTAGCTGCTTAAATTACTTATTTCATGAAAAATATTCTTATTACTGGCGGTATGGGATTTATAGGAAGTCATACTTGCTTAGACTTTTTGGAAGAGGGATTTAATATAACAATTATTGATTCATTAAAAAATAGTTCAAAAAATGTTTTGAAAGGTTTAAAAGAAATCTTAGAATTGTCAAATAATTACGATCAAAATAAAATTAGTTTTCATGAAGGGGATATTAGAAATACAGCTTTCCTGCAAGAAGTTTTCTTTGAAGCTAAAAAGAAAAATAACCCCATCGATGGAGTAATTCACTTCGCAGGCTTGAAGGCAGTCAAGGAATCCATATTAGACCCAATCCTATATTGGGATGTAAATGTTAACGGTTCAATAAATCTTTTTAAAATTATGGAAGAGAACAATTGTAAAACAATATTATTCAGTAGTAGTGCAACTGTCTATGGTGACTCCCAAGAAATACCATTTAAAGAATCTGCATTAATAAAACCCTTTAATACATATGGATATACAAAAGCAGCAGTAGAAAATATTTTAAAAAATATATTTAACGCTAACTCTTCTAGCTGGAGGATAGGAAGTTTAAGATATTTTAATCCTATTGGCTCCCATCCTTCAGGATTAATTGGAGAGAATCCTAATCATAAGCCAGAAAATATTTTTCCTTATATATGCCAAGTTGCATCTGGTTTGAAAGATAAATTATATGTATTTGGAAATGATTGGCCAACTCCTGATGGAACTTGTTACAGAGATTATATACATGTCGTTGATCTTGCAGAAATTCATAAAAAGACTCTAAAATATTTAGTTAATAAAAAAAGTGCAAATTTAACCTTAAATGTTGGAAATGGAAAGTCACATAGTGTTTTAGAACTTATAAATACCTTTGAAAGAGTGAATAATATAAAAATTAATTATGAATTTTCTAGTAGAAGAGTTGGAGATATAGCAATTTCTTATGCAGATACATCGAAAATGTATAATTTATTAAGGTGGAAACCATCAAAAAGTGTTGAAGATATGTGTATAGATGGGTGGAATTGGCACAAAAAATTAGTCAAGTCCAAAAAAAAATAAATACATTAAACCTTACTTTTCTAAATTGATAATTTAAAATTAATTTATATTTTGAAAATTAAATTATACAAACCTATTTGATTATTAAAAATAAATTGTATAATTCGGTGAGTTCTTAATTCTATGCCTAAAAATATTTATCCTGTAATTCTTTGTGGTGGTAGTGGAACTAGACTTTGGCCTCTTTCAAGGAAAAGCTTTCCTAAGCAATTCTTAAGTTTAAACTCAGAAAGTAATTATTCTTTGCTACAGCAAACTCAAATTAGAATAAAAAATTTTAATAATTTTTCTAATACTATTTTTATTTGTAATGAAGAACATAGATTTTTAGTCGCTGAACAAATGCGAGAAATAAATGTTACGCCAAATTCTATTATTATTGAGCCAGTTGGAAGAAATACTGCTCCATCAATAGTTTTAGCTGCTTTGCAAGCATTAAAATCCAATAAAGATCCTATTTTACTGATTCTTTCTTCTGATCACTTAATGTCTTGTGATCAGAATTTCAATATAGGATTACAAAATGCTTTTGAATTAGCTAACGATGGAAGAATAGTTACCTTTGGGATTAAGCCAACTTCTCCAAATACTGGTTTTGGATATATACAGTCAAAAAAAACATTGAATTTTAAATCTGCAGAAGGAAGTGATATAAAAAGATTTATTGAAAAACCTAATCTTGCTATTGCTAAGGAATTTATTTTAGATGAAAAATATTCTTGGAATAGTGGAATGTTTGTTTTTAAGGCAAGTATAATTCTTTCTGAAATGGAGAAATACTACCCAGAAATAGTTAATTATTGTCAAAAATCTTTGGGATCTGTTCAAGATGATTTAGATTTCAAAAGAATAGAAGAAAAAGTCTTTTCAGATTGCCCATCTTGTTCTATCGATGTGGCAATTATGGAAAAAACTGATCTTGGTTCTGTTGTTCCATTAAATATAAATTGGACAGATATTGGTAGTTGGAAGTCATTATGGGAATATGAGAAGAAAAATCAAGAAGGAAATGTTGTTGAAGGCAAGGTTTTTTTGAAAAATGTTAAAGAAAGCTACTTTAATTCTTCAAGAAATAGATTATTAGTTGGATTAGGAGTTCAAGATTTGATAGTTGTAGACACTGATGATGTTACCTTTATATCCGATAAAAATAATTCTCAAGAAGTTAAGAATTTAGTAAAAGAAATTAGAGAAAAAGGAATGGAAGAAGCTGAAAATCACAAAACTGGTTTTAGACCTTGGGGTAATTATTTGTCGATAGCTAGTGATGAATTTTGGCAAGTTAAATTAATTAAAGTAAAACCTGGACATTCTCTTTCATTGCAAAAACATACCTATAGAGCAGAACATTGGGTTGTTGTAAAAGGGATTGCTCAAGTAAGAATTGAAGATAAAATTTTTAAACTTAAGGAAAATCAAAGTACATTTATTCCTTTAGGTTTGAAACATCAGTTATCAAATCCTGGTCAAGAAAACTTGTTAATAATAGAGGTACAGTGTGGAACATATTTAGGAGAAGATGATATTATTAGATATGAAGATAAATATGGTCGAAATTAGCTGGAAAAGTGAAATCATATTTCTAAATTTTAATTTAAATTAGTATGATATTAGAAAATCAGAAAATTTTTGTAACTGGATCAGCAGGTTTTATAGGTTCTCAAACTGTACAAAGACTTTTGTCAGAAAACGTTGAAGTTATTGGGATAGATAATATGAATGATTACTATAATCCATTGTTGAAAAAAAAAAGAATTGAAATTATTAGGGAGATTGATAAAAAAAAATCTTTTAAATTTTTAAGGGTTAATTTAGAGGATACAAAAAAAATAGATCAAATTTTTCAAGAATTTAAACCCAATATTGTCATAAATTTAGCTGCACAAGCAGGAGTTAGATATTCAATAGAAAATCCAATGAGTTACATCAAAAGTAATCTTGTTGGATTCTTAAATATTTTAGAAGGATGCAGAAACTATAAAGTAGAGCATTTAATTTATGCATCAAGTAGTTCAGTATATGGAGGAAATAAAATCACTCCTTTTAATGAATCTAATTCTGTTGATCATCCTGTAAGTTTATATGCAGCCACAAAAAAATCTAACGAGATATTAGCGCATTCTTATAGCCATCTTTTCCAAATCCCTATGACGGGTTTGAGATTTTTTACTGTATATGGACCTATGGGTAGGCCAGATATGGCGCCAATGATTTTTGCAGATGCAATGCTTAGGGGGCAACCAATTGATGTCTTTAATAATGGGGAAATGTCGAGAGACTTCACATATATAGATGATGTAATAGATGCTATTTATAAATGCTGTTTAAAAACTCCATATTCAAATGTTAAATTTCATGATAAAAAACCAGAACCTTCAACCTCTTTCGCGCCTCATAGAATTTTTAATGTAGGAAGTAATAATCCAATTAAACTTTTAGATTTTATTGATTTATTGGAATCTTGTTTGGGTGTTAAAGCAATAAAGAAAATGAGACCAATGCAACCTGGTGATCTTAAAGAAACATTCGCAGATATTAATAAATTAAAAAACTGGGTTAATTTTAATCCTAATACTTCAATAAGTTCAGGAATGTTGAAATTTGCTTTATGGTACAAAGAGTATTTTAGTTCTGGTTATTATCAAGGGCCTTCAAAGTTATAAATTAATAAAAATGTTTTGAAAAATATATTATTTATAGTAAGAACTAGTTTTATAGGTACTCATACTTTTCTTTTACTAATGGAGAAAAAATCTGAAGTAAATATTGTGGATTCTTTCTTAAAAAGCTCTCCAAAGTCACTTGATATAATTTTGGAAAATATTAAATTAAAAAATTGTTCAAAAGATCCTAAATTAAATATTTATGATGGTAATTTGCGTGATAAAAAGATTCTTAAAAATTTTTCTTTAGTTAAATTTAAAAAAAATTATTTAGATTGTTATTAATCCTTTTTGTACTACTAAAATTATTTAATATATAATAATAATTAGTAATTTTAAAAATATTGAGAATTTTTAATTCAAAAAAATTTCAACATATAGTTAGTATTAAAAATTATTTTTTAAAAAAAAAATATATAAAATTAATAGGAATATTTACTTTTGGTATTTTCCCCTCTATTTTATTTCAAAAAAAAATACTAACAAATAATATAAGTGACCAATTTGAGAATGAAAAAGATATTAAAAGTTATCAGTCTAATTCTGAAACGAAATGGAAAGTTATCCCTCTTGAAAAAAAATATGAAAAGGGTATTTTTTGGGAAAAAATTAAAGATAATTCAAATAGATTATTCATAGATAAAGAAGTTATTAATAAAAAAGATTCAAATCAAAAAAATATTAAAGATGGTATTAGCTCATTCAATAGATCAATTGTTTTTGATAATTCAATTGTAGGTCCTGATATTTCTTGGTTAGTTCCTCCAGGATTTAAATGGAATAACAAATATAAATTTGATGCCTCTACAAGAGGTCATAGTAGAAGAAAAAAAGGTGAGAAATTTTTCGGTTGGAATAAAGGTGATGCTGTTGGTCAATTTTACTATCAATTTTGGAACAGCAACAAAAGAAGTTTTGGATTTAATTATGGAATTAGAAGTGTATACCAAGGTTCAGGTTATTCCGGTGGATCAACTGCAATTGGCGAAGGTGCATCTTTGGGTTTTAGATTAGATCATAAAATTTCGCAAACATCTGGTTTTGCTTTTGGAGCAGAACAATTACTCCATTTTGACGAATTAACTGATACAGGAAGAGATATTTACTTAACTTACTCTAAAGCAATATGGAGCAACAAGAAAAAAGGTGATTTCCCACTTAGCATTTTAACTTTGGGTGCAGCGACTGGAAAAATGGCGGAAGGAAATGTTAAGTTTTTCTGTAGCGATTTGTTTGGAGGATCAGGTACAGAAATATCACATCAAAGAAGTTTATGTTGGGCACCAGTTTTTACCATATCAAGAATACATAATGAAAAACTTTCTACTTTTTTTGAATACAATAGTAAGTTTTTTCTCTTAGGAACTTCTGTAATCCCTTTTAATGAAATACCATTAAGAGGTACCTTCGCAGTACAACTCTCAGATCATATTGATAACTACAAGTTAAATAACTTTGAAGAGTTGAAATGGGTTTTTAGATTGAGTTTGGGATTTTAATTTTAAAAATTTATATATCTTTGAAAAGTTTATAAAGAATAAAATTATAAAAATCATCTTATGATTTGAATATTTTTTTAAATTTTGAACGCTCAAATTTGGTAATAATTACATTGAAAATAGATTCAACAAAAGGTTCATTTTTTGTGAACATATAACACCAAAGTCTTTCTAAATAATGACCTTCTATTGGATTTTTATTTTTGCATAAAATCTCTAATAATTTTTCGTAAAAGGAAATATTATGCTGCCTAATAATTTCCCTCTTAACTGCAAAACATCCACTGTAAGAAGTAGCTACAAATAGAGGTATTTCAGGAAATAGTTGTTTTGAAAAATTTCTGAAACCAATTTTTGATCTTGATATTTCATTGTTTTGCCACTGTTCTTTATATCTAGAATCTTTATGAATATTAACATTCCAATCCCAATGAAAAGGTCCTAAAAGTCCGTATCTGCTTGCTGAAAATCCATATTTATTGATTTTTTTTAAATAATCATTTGGATTCTTATAGGTCATACAATTTAAATCATCTATTCTTCCTTGAAGAAATATATTTATATCATCTAGTTTATTATAGTTATTAACTATATGGTGCAGCCATGTATGAGATTCTCTACCTACATTTTTTAAATTAATTATATTTTTGAATTGTTTATCTTTTATTTTTGGACCTTTGTTATAGATATATATTTTAAATGCATTATGATATTTAAGCCAAGACAAATCTTCTTTGTATCTTGAAATAATAAGACACTTTGACATTTGGTAAAATACCTTTACTTAACTATTATACTCAGTGGAAAAAAAAAAAGTATTAATTGTTGGAGCTGGATTGGGGGGAGCTACAATAGCAAGAATACTCTCAGAAAATAATTTGAGAGTTCAAGTCATAGATAAAAGACACCATATTGCAGGAAATATTTTTGACTTAGTTAATAAACATAATGAAAGAATACATAAATATGGACCACATTTATTACATTGCAATAAAAATAGTGATTCACTTAAGTTTTTGAGTAAATTTACAGAATGGATAAATTATGAACATAGAGTAAGAGCCCTTCTGCCTGATGGTAGGACAACACCATTACCTATAAATAAAAGAACTTTAGAAGATGTTTATAATAAAAAATTTAATGATGAAGAAGCTGTTAAGAAATTCTTAAACGATATTAGAAATGAAAAAATTGTGCCTAGAAATACTGACGAATTTTTTGAAGCTAATGTAGGCAATAGATTGGCTGATTTATTTTTTAGACCATATACAAAGAAAATGTGGGGCATAAGTCCTAAAGAATTAAATGTGAGCATAGGTGCGAGGTTGCCTATAAGGACAAATGAAGACGATAGATATTTTAACGATACTTTTCAGGCACTACCTAAATTTGGATATACAAAAATGATTGAAAACATGTTAGATCATAAAAATATTAGTATAAATTTAAATACTAATTTTGATAGAAGTATGGAATTTGATTTTGATCATTCATTTCTTTGCATCCCAATAGATAAATATTTTGATTATAAATTTGGCGTATTACCTTATAGATCTATAAAATTTGAAGAAAGAGAAGAATCATCAAATAATTTAGAAACTCCAGTAATTAATTTTACTGATGAATCTATTTATACTAGGAAAACTCAATGGAATCTACTTCCAAATTCTGGGAAATCTATGAAAAATATCAAAACAATTACTTATGAAAATCCATGTTCAATGACCGAAAATCCTAATGAATATTATTATCCTGTTCAAACAATAAAATCATTAAAAATCTTCGAAAAATATAAAAGATTTTCAAAAAACTTTAGAAAAATTACATTTTGTGGAAGAACAGGTTTATTTAAATATATTGATATGATTCCTGCGGTTACAATTCATAAAAAGATTGCAGAATCATTTTTAAATAATTTAAAAAATGAGTGATAAAAAGAAAATAAATATACTTATGATTTCTTCTAGTTCCAATCTTGGTGGAGGAACAAAACATATGTTTATGCTTGGTAGTAATTTAAATAGACAATTTAAAATTTTTTACGCTTTTCCACAGAATAATAATTTTATTGAAGACTTAAATTCTGAACATTATATTCAAATCTCAGAAAGAAGATTAAGTTTTAAAGATATAATAAAATTAAAAAAATTTATAAAATTAAATTCTATAGATATTATTCATTCCCACGGTAAGGGCGCAGGAGCAATAGGAAGATTTGTTAGACTTTTAGTAAATAAACCATTAATTTATACTTTTCATGGAATTCATTTAAAATGCCATAATTGGAATAGCAGATTAATATACCTAATTTATGAATTTTTATTAGGATGGATTGATTCAAAAAAAATACTTGTTTCAAATAGTGAAAAGAAATATGCCATCAAATCCAAAATATATTTGGGTAATAAATCATTAATTGTAAATAATGGAGTATCTAATAAAAACATAAAAAACTTTGAAAATTCAAATCATAAAAATGACCAGATTTTTAAATTCTCTAAAATTACTGTTGTAACTGTATGTAGATTTGTTGACCAAAAAAACATAAAAGAAATTTTGAAAATAGCTTTTCAGTTATCTAATATAAATTTTTATATAGTTGGCAATGGACCTTTGTGGAAGGAAATTAATTATTTAATTTTGAAAAATAATTTAAAAAATGTTTTCTTACCTGGTGAAAAAAAGGACATTTTTAAATACTTGTATTCAGCAGATATTTATTTATCGACTTCATTTTATGAAGGATTGCCTATTAGTATTTTAGAAGCAATGTCGGTTGGCCTTCCCATAATAGCCAGTGATGTAATTGGAAATTGCGATACAATTGTAAGCGGACAATCGGGATATTTATATAAACTTAATGATGTAAAAGATGCTGTATTAAAAATAAAAAAATTATCCGAAAGGGATGATCTTAGAAAAAAGTTAGGTCATGCAGCCTTTGAAAGGCAAAGATATTTATTCTCTAAAGAAATAATGATTAAAAAATATACAAACTTATATAGAAATTTATTGACACTAGAAAGATAACTTAATGTTAAATTTTTAAAACTTAGCCTTCTATTTTTTTGTGATATTTATCATTTCTGCAAAACTAGTTGATTTTTCTTTTAATTCTTCATATTTCCCTCTGGCTTTTATTTCACCTTGTTCAAATTCATAAATACAATCACATTCTTTTATAGTTGATAATCTATGTGCTATAAAAATAATCGTTAATTTTTTATTTATTAAAGATAAAGCATTCATAAGATCTGCTTCAGTTTTATTATCCAAAGCAGAAGTTGCTTCGTCTAAAATAAGAAGCTTCGATTCTCTATAAAAAGCACGCGCAAGGGCAATTCTTTGTCTTTGTCCTCCTGATAACCTTATACCATTATCTCCAATCTTTGTATTTAAACCATCTGGGAGAGTTTCTATCAAATCTCCGAGTTGAGCAGCTTTGAGTGACTCCCATACTTTTGATTCATTGATTTCATTTTTCTCTAAACCATAAGCCACATTTGATATGAAGTCTGTATTAAGTAAATTTATTGATTGTGGCACGTAAGAACATAAGGCTTGCCAATTATTTATTTGATCATCTATAAGTTCTTTACCATCTAAGAGTACTTTCCCTGATGATGGTCTTAGTAGTGAAAGTATTTGATTAGCAGTAGTGCTCTTCCCACTTCCAGTTTTACCAATAAAAGCAATTTTTGAACCTATCGGAACCGTAAGGTTTATGTCTTTCAATGCGAATTTATTACTGTAGGGATATTTGTAATTAATCGACTCTAATTTAATCTCTTTTGTGGGTACAGTAATTTTATTATTTTTTTTGTTTCTTGAAAAAGATCTTTTAGGAGTTAATTCTAATATTTTTAATGATTCTTCTAAATCAGGAATACCTCCTCTAAGGTCAGTAATTCCTCTGAACAAATCTTGTAATGGAGGAGTTAATTTTAAAGAGGCAACGGCTATGGTTGCTAGAAATGGCACTATCTCAACAAAATTGGAGGGACTCTTATTTGTTACGTAAGGGAATAAACCAATAGAAAAAATTAATGTGATCCCAAAAGGTTCAATTAAGGATCTTGGAAATTCTGGAAATGTCTCTGCTTTCCATAAATAAGGAAGTGTTTTTCTTCCTGCACTTGAGTATTTTTCTTGAAAA
>MDTG01376710.1_pt1 | contig 31599 bp, 22 predicted proteins | sample 811421 | NCBI WGS metagenome assembly MDTG01 (sample SAMN05326645, study PRJNA326480) | marine metagenome | isolation source: seawater | place: Pacific Ocean: South East | collected 2011
CCGGCGCCCTGCGCATGGTCGGCGCGGACACGCGGGCGATCCACGCCTGGCCGCCCCGGGAGCGGCGGCGCGGCGGCGACGTCCTCGCGATCGTCGGCAGCGCGGCCGGTCGGCGCACGCCGTGGCCAGCGCCCCGCATCGGCCCACCGGCGCCGGCCGGTGACGAGGGCGCGCTGGTCGTCTCCGGGCCGGACGGTCTGAGGGCCTACGACCTCGACGGCGAGGTCCGCTGGGAACAGCAGGCCCGCGACGTCGAGCCCCTCGGCGCCTCCTCTCGGTCCGGCTCCGCCAGCTCGACCGGAGCAGCCCAGCGCGCCGCACGCTCCAAGGCCCTCGAGGCCGTACGCCGGGCCAGCCTGCTCCGAGCGCTCGGCGGTGGTGGGGCGGCTGGCGCGGGCGGCCCCCCCGCAGGCTCCGCGCGCTACCGGCGGCGCCGACCGCAGCCCGTGGTCGCCGCCGACGGGACCATCTACGGCGCCGACGGCCCCCGCACCTTCGCCCGTCTCGACACGGACGGCCGGACGCGCTGGCGCCGCCGCCTCGATGGTCCCGTCGCCGCGGCCGCCGCGCTGACCTCGTCGGCGATCTTCGTGCCGGTGAACGCCACGCGAGGAGGCGAGGCCTCCCTGGTCGCGCTCGAGCCCGACGGAGCGCTCGGCTGGAGCGCGGACCTGCCCGGCGCGCTGGCCACGGCGCCGCTCGTGGACGAGGACGGAGCGGTGGTCCTCAGCTCGTGGGATCCCGAAGAACCCGGCGAGGGCGCGTCGGCGGTGGTCGCCCTCGACCCGAGCGATGGACGCGAGCGCTGGCGGACGGACCTCGGCGCGGGACCGCTCACCGACGTCACCTTCGCGGGCGAGGACCTCGTGCTCGTCGCCGCCCGGAGCGGGGTGCTCGTCGCCGTCGGGCGCGCGGACGGCGCCGAGCGCTGGCGCGTCGACCTGGGCGACTGGATCGGCGTGCTCGAGCGACCGGTCGCCGCCGCCGACCGCGTCTACGCCTCGAACCGGGACGGCGTCGTCGTCGCGGTCGACCTCGAGGGCGAGGAGCTCTGGCGCCGGGAGCTCGGGGACGGGGTCATCGGGGGGCTCGCCCTCGGACCGGGCGGCGACGTCTACGCGATGACCTCGGCCAAGCAGCTGTGGATCCACGGAGCCGAGGGCGCGCTCCGGGCCCGGGTCGACCTCCCCAGGCGCGCCGACGCGGTGGCGCCCCCATCGGTGACGGCGGACGGGACCGTCGTCTTCACCGGGGAGCATCGGATCACCGTCGTCCCTCGGGCCCGCGTCGCGGAGGTCGAGCGGTACATCGACGGCCACACGCGCTGTGGCCCTCGCCGCGTGAGCCGGAACGAGGACGTCGCCTACCTCGTCGAGCGCGGCTGCGAGTGGATCGACGGCTCCCTCGAGATCGAGGCGGCTGCCGTCGACCTGAGCCCGCTGTCGCGCATCCGCTACGCCCGCGCGCTCTGGCTCGAGCGGCCCGCGGACCTGAGCGGGCTCGCGGGCCTGGAGCGGGTCGAGCACCTGAACGTGGTCCGGGCCGAGGGGGCCATCGACACCGGCGCGCTGACCGGTCTGCGGGTGATCGGGCGTGACCTGGAGGTCGTGGCCAGCCACGACCTGCTGGCGCTGAGCCTCCCGGCCCTCGAGCGCGTCGACGGCTCGTTGACGGTCCGCCGCAATCGCGCCGTCGAGCGCGTCGAGCTGCCCCGGCTCCGCGAGGTCGGCGGCCGCGTCCGGATCGACGACGACGCGACCTTGGAGTCCCTCGGGCCCTTCCCCGCGCTCGAGCGCGTCGGCGGGCCGATCTGGATCACCGATCTCGAGCGCCTGCGCTCCATCGAGGGGTTCGGCGCCCTCGAGGCCATCGATGGCTCGCTCCACGTCGAGCGGGTCCCGGAGCTCGAGCGCCTCACCGGCTTCCGCGCCCTCGCCTCCGCCCGGCACGTCGTCGTCGCCGACACGCCGTCGCTCGTGGCGCTCCGCGGCTTCGACGCGCTGTCCACCGCCGACGGCGTCTACGTCGACGGCGCCCCCGAGCTCGCGACCTTCGCGGCCTTCGGGGCGTTGGCCGAGGTCGCGGGCGACCTGCGTCTCCACCTCGGGGCGCTCGCCTCGCCGGCGTCCCTGCCCGCGCTCCGCGAGGTCGAAGGCGACCTCGAGCTCGGCGCGCCCGAGGGGGTCGCCGTCACCGCGCCGCGCTTGCGGCAGGTCCGTGGCTTCCTGCGCGCCGGCGGCCGCTTCGACGCGGAGGCGCTCTCGAGCGTGGCGCCCGGGGTCGATCCGTCCGCCGTGAGCCTGGGCGACGGGCTCGCGACGCGCTGCCACCGCACGGCCGGCTCCGAGGAGGCGTGTCACACCTGCTGCGCCGACGCCGAGCAGCTCGGCTGGTCCTGCGCCTGGCGCGGCTGGGACGGCGAGTTCTGCGCCTGCCGCTTCCCCCGCGCGAGAGGGGGGACCTTCTCGGGCCTCGTGGGCGCCCGCTCCGGGCAGGCCGACGAAGCCCGCTGCGCGGACCGCATCGAGCGACCGAGAGCGCGCTGAACCGCTCGCGAGTGCGCCTGCGCGCCCCTGCGCCGAGCGCCCTCTGGGCGCCGTCTCTCGCCGGGCGAGAGACCGGACGCGCGGCCTCCGAGCAGGCCCGTCAGGCGGGGCGCGGGCGGACGCGGGCGTCGGGGCCGGCGAGCAGCATCTGGACGACGCCGCAGTGGCGCTCCCGGAAGCCGCCCTCGCAGTAGGCGAGGTAGAAGCGCCAGAGGCGGATGAAGGCCTCGTCGTAGCCGAAGGCGCGCACCTCCGGGAGCCGCGCCTCGAAGCGCTCGCGCCAGCAGCGCAGGGTCTCGGCGTAGCCCTCGCCGAAGTCCTCGAGGTGCAGCAGCCGGAGGTCCGTGGTCCGGCTCCACGCGCCGCTCATGGCGGCGAGGCTCGGGCACTGGCCGCCGGGGAAGATGTAGCGCTTCACGAAGTCGACGTTCTTCACGGCGCGCTCGTAGCCGGCGTCCGGGATGGTGATCGCCTGGATCAGCACCAGGCCCTCCGGCCGCACGAGCTCGCCGACCTTCGCGAAGTAGGTCTCGAGGAACTCCGCGCCGACCGCCTCGATCATCTCGACGCTGACCACCTTGTCGTAGCGGCCCTCCAGGTCCCGGTAGTCCCGGAGGAGCACCTCGACGCGGTCCTCGAGGCCGGCCGCGCGGACCCGCTCCACGGCCAGCGCGTGCTGCTCCTTCGAGATGGTCGCCGTCGTGACGCGGCAGCCGGTCGTGCGCGCCGCATGCACCGCCAGGCCACCCCAGCCGGTGCCGATCTCGAGGAGGTGGTCCTCCGGGCCGAGCTCGAGCTGGCGGCCGATCCGCTCGAGCCGGCTGAGCTGCGCCTCCTCGAGGGTCATCCCCTCCCGCTCGAAGCGCGCCGCCGAGTACATCATCGTCGCCTCGTCGAGCCAGAGGCGGAAGAAGTCGTTCCCGAGGTCGTAGTGGCGGGCGATGTTCTTGCGGCTGCCCTCCCGGCTGTTTCGCCTCAGGCCGTGCAGCACCGCGTCGAGGGGCTTGCGCAGGGCGGTGAGCCGGCCGCCGTCGAGGGCGCTCATCTTCGCGACCTCCCCGGCGAGCGCGCAGACCACCCCGACCAGATCGTCCGCGTCCCAGAGCCCCTCCACGTAGGCCTCGCCGGCCCCCAGGCTGCCCCCGAGGGCCATGCGCAGCCAGGCCTCCGGGTCGTGTACGCGCACGACGAAGGTCGGCGCCTCGGGCGGGCCGAAGGTGCGCGTGCCGGTGGGCTCCTCGATCACGAGGCGGCTCCGGCTCAGGCCCGCGAGGCGCTCGAAGACCAGCCGGCGCGCGAGGCGGGTGGGGAGGGAGGGGCCGGCGGTGCGGGGGAAGGGGAGGAGGCTCGTCGTCATGGTCGCTCGGTCCGCTCGCGGAGCTTCGCGGGGTGAGGGTGATAGGGCGTGCCCTTTCGCCAGAGGCGAAAGGCTTCGCGGTAGATCCCGGCGAGGACGCGCGCCGGGCCGAAGGGGTAGAGGAGCAGCAGCCGCGCCTTGGCGGCGGCGCCCCAGCGCTGGCGGCGGAGCACGAGCGTGGCGTCCGTGAGCAGCTCGCCGTCCTCCCAGTTCTCCATGTGGGCGACGAGGCTCCGTCCGGGCACCGTGAAGCGCCACTCGTAGGTCTGCTCCATGCCGTGGAAGGGCGAGACGTGGAAGCGCTTCGGGACCCGGAAGGCCATGGGCGCGCCCGCGCCGCGCGCGGCGAGGGCGACGTCCGCGACGTAGACGTGCCGCTCCCCCCAGGGCGTGTTGTCCACCTCGGCGACGAGGTGCGTCGGCCGCGTCCGCGCGGCGTCCCAGCAGTAGAAGAAGCTCACCGGGTTGAAGCTCAGGCCGAAGGCCCGGGGCTGCGTCAGGAGCGTGACCGGCCCCTCGGGGCGCACGCCGCGGCGCTCTCCGACGAGCTCCCGGATGCTCTCCGCGAGGGGCCGCTCCGGGTCGCCGAGGTGATCCTCCCGGCGGAAGCGTACGAGGGCCGGGGCGTCGGTCCCGAAGAGCGGCCACGCGCCGAGCCGCTCCAGCCGGTCGAGGTCGAGGTGCAGGAAGGCGACCCGGTAGGTGAAGGCGTGGCGCGTCGGGGCGCGGCGCCGGTGCCGGACCGTGCCCTCGTAGAGCTCGACGGGCTCGGGCGCCGCCGCGCTCATAGCGGGCATCCGAGCTGCTTCGTCACGTCGAGGGCGCTCATGACGCCGTCCTCGTGGAAGCCGTAGCGCCAGTAGGCGCCGGCGTACCAGGTGTTCCGGACGCCGCTGATCTCCCCCTTGCGCTTCTGCGCGGCCATCGCCTCGGGGGTGAAGAGCGGGTGGTGCCAGGTGAGCCGCCGGAGCACCTTCGCCGGGTCCACCGCGCTCTCGCCGAGGGAGACGATGAGCTCCTCGGGCGCGTCCTCGAAGCCCTGCAGGATGTTCATGTCGTAGCTCACGGCGACCCGGTCCCGGCGGGTCCGGGGGATGCGGTAGTTCCAGCTCGACCAGGCGCGCCGCGTCCGCGGCAGCACGGAGGTGTCCGTGTGCAGGAGGGTCGCGTTCTCCTGGTAGGGGATCGCCCCGAGGATCTCCCGCTCGGCCTCCGAGGCGTCCTCGAGCATCGCGAGGGACTGGTCGCTGTGGCTGGCCAGGACGACGGCGTCGAAACGCGCCTCCGCGTCGTCGAGCTTCAGCGTGACGCCCGCCGCGTCCCGCGCGACCCCGCGGACCGGCGTGCCCGTGCGGATCTTCCCCGCGAGGGGCGCGAGGAGCTTCTCGACGTAGGCCCGCGAGCCCCCCTCCACGACGCGCCAGGTGGGCCGGTCGCGGAGGCTCGTGAGCCCGTGGTTGGCCAGGAAGCGCACGAAGGAGCGCGCCGGGAAGCCGAGCATGCGGTCCGGGTCCGTGGACCAGATCGCGGCGCCCATGGGCACGATGTAGAGGTCCACGAAGTCGCGGCTGAAGCCGTGGCACCCGAGCATGTCGCCGAGGGTCTCGTGGCTTCCGGTGCGCGCGAGGATGCGCTCCGCCTCGCGGTTGAAGCGGAGGATGTCGCGGACCATGCGCAGAAAGCGCGGGCGGAGCACGTTCTGCCGCTGCGCGAGGAGGGCCTGGCTCGAGTACTCGAGCCCCGTCGCGTCCTGCCGGACGCTGAACCCCATGCTGGTCGGGCGGCTCCGGACGCCGAGGCGGCGGAAGATCTCGATCAGGTTCGGGTAGGTGCGCTCGTTGAAGACGATGAAGCCCGTGTCGACGCCCCAGGTGCGCCCGCCCAGCTCGACGTCGACGGTGTGCGTGTGCCCGCCGACCCGATCGCGCGCCTCGAAGAGGGTGACCTCGTGCTTCCCGTTCAGGAGCCACGCGGCGACCATCCCGCTGATGCCGCTGCCGACGACCGCGATCTTCACGCCGTGGCCGCCTTCGGCGCGAGCAGCCAGTGGGAGACGCCCCATTCCGAGCCCGCCCGGTACCGGAAGAGCTCGGCGCAGGCCATGAAGAAGATGCGCCAGCGGTGGAGCTGCCGCCGCGCGCCCTCCGCGCCGTGGTCCGCGCGGAAGAGGGCGAGCACGTCGTCGCGCCGCGCGTCCAGGTTCGCGAGCCAGGCGTCCGAGGTCTTCGCGTAGTGCTCGCCGTTCAGGCGCCAGCGCTCGACCAGCGAGAGGTCGTCCTGGAAGGCGAGGATCAGGTCGTGGGCGGGCATCTGGCCGCCGGAGAAGAACTCCCGCGCCATCCAGTCGCTCGGCCCGCGGTCCTCGTAGAGGTAGGCGTGCTCGCGGTGGCTGAAGACGTGCAGGAAGAGCAGCCCGTCCGGGGCGAGCCAGCGGGCGACACGGCCGAGGAGGCGCTCCCAGTTCCGCATGTGCTCGAACATCTCGACCGACACGACCCGGTCGTAGGGTCCGTCGTCCAGGGGCGGCGCGAAGTCGTTCACGTCCGCGGTGATCACCGTCACGTTGTCGAGGCCGCGGGCCTCCGCGCGCGCCTCGATGTGCCGCCGCTGGGGGGCCGAGTTCGACACCGCGGTCACGGAGGAGGCGGGGAAGCGCTCGGCCATCCAGAGGGTCAAAGACCCCCAGCCGCAGCCGAGCTCGAGGATGCGTTGCCCGTCCTCGAGGCGGGCGCGCTCTTCCACCAGGGCGAGCGCCGCCGCCTCCGCGTCGCCGAGCGTGCGGGCTCCGGGAGCCCAGTGTCCGCAGCTGTACTTCAGGTGGGGGCCCAGCACCGCCTCGAAGAAGGCCGGGGGCACCTCGTAGTGCTGGTCGTTCGCCTGGTGCGTCGCCACCGCGATGGGGCTCCGGCGGAGGAGCGCGACGTGCTCCGCGAGCGGGTCGCCGCCCAGGCGGGCTTGCCGGCGCAGGCGCTGGCCGCAGATGCGCCGGATGCCGGCGCGGAGCAGCGGGTCGGGGATCCAACCTCGGGTCAGGACGTCCATGGGTTCCGAGATTTGTGGAGCTATTGTCTAGATTGTCAACGGAGGCCACGGGGGCAAACGCGGCTCGGGAAGCCGAAAAGGCCAAGCAGTGTCTAGGTTTGTGGCCAACGCGGGAGGATTCGCGTACGAGTCGGCACCGGTTCGCACGGGTCGGGCGCTCGCTCCGAGCCGGGCCCTCGCTTACCTCGCGGGGAAGGGACGCCCGCCGGCCCACCGCCTACCCTTCCCCGCATGGCAGACGACCGCTCCCCCGGCCTCTTCTCCGCCCTGCTCCGCCACTGGCGCGGCCGCCGGGGCATGAGCCAGCTCGACCTCGCCCTCGCCGCCGACGTCTCCTCCCGCCACGTCAGCTTCCTCGAGACCGGCCGCGCCCAGCCGAGCGAGGACATGGTCCTCCGCCTCGCCACCACCATGCAGGTCCCGCTCCGCGAGCAGAACGAGATGCTCGTCGCCGCCGGCTTCGAGAGCGCCTACGGCCAGCCCACGGTCGAGGAGGCCCTCGCCGGGCCCATCGGCCAGGCCGTCGAGCGCATGTTCGCCGTGCACGAGCCCTACCCGATGATCGTCATGAACGGCGCCTACGATCTGCTCCGCATGAACCACGGCGCCCAGGCGCTCCTCGGCGCCTTCCTCGCCGACCCCACCGCCCTCGGCCCGACCCCGAACGCGCTGAAGGCGGTCTTCGACCCGGCGCAGCTCCGGCCCTTCGTCGTCGACTGGGAGCGCCAGGCCCACGCCCTCCTCAGCCGGCTCCACCGCGAGGTCCTCCACCGGCGCCACGACGAGCGCCTCGCCGCCCTCCTCGACGCGGTCCTCGCGCAGCCGGGCGTCCCGGAGAGCTGGCGCCAGCCGGACTTCTCCGTGCCCCCCGGCGCGACCATCACGCTCCGCCTCCGCCGCGGCGAGCTCGAGGCCGGCTTCCTCACCACCGTCACCGTCTTCAACGGCCCGATGAACGTCACTCTCGAGGAGCTCCAGATCGAGAGCTACTTCCCCCTCGACGCGACGACCGAGGAGACCTGCCGGCAGCTCGCCGCGAGCGGCTGAGGGTCCACCGCTCGTCGGCGCCTCCGCACCGGATGCGGCGCGACCTCGGCCTGCCCATCGAGACCCGAACGCCTCGGCGTGGCGACCCCCGATGGCGCGTCCGCAGGACTCCCGATGGCGCGTTCGCAGCACTCCCGATGGCGCGTCCGCAGCACTCCCGATGGCGCGTCCGCAGGACTCCCGATGGCGCGTCCGTAGGACACGCCCTCGCAGCCAGTACGGCTCAGGTGAAGAAGGCGCTCGGTACGGGGCCGCCCTTTCGGAAATGCACGCGGCGACCGTCGCGCTGGCGCCAGGCCGCGGCGTCGCCGAGAGCGTGGGCGATGGCCATCAGGTCGTCGACGGGCCGCACGCCGGCGCCGTCCTGGTCGGGCGGCTCGGCCTCGAGGATGCGGCGGGCGAGCTCCTCCTCCGGCGCGTCGTCCGGCTCGGAGCGCGTGGGCGTGCCGTCCGGGCCGACCACGGGCGCGCCGCCCTCCCAGGGGGCGACGAGGTGCTGGTAGAGGAGCGTCGTCACGTCGGGCGCGTAGGGAAAGGGGTCGACCCAGGCGCTCGCATGGGCGAAGAGGAGCTGCCCCGGCCGGTGCGGGTGGAGCGCGCGGAGGACGTCCTCGTCGCCGACGCGGTCGAGGTCGTGGACGACGACCAGCCCAGGCGCCTCGGGCTGGTCGAGGAAGGGCACGAGCGGCGCGCCGAAGCGCTCGGCGGCGGCGCGCGCGAGGATGCGGCTGCCGCGATCGGGCCCGGCGAGGACGCGCTCGGGGGCGAGCTCGAGGGCCTGGAGCACGGCCGCGAGCCGGTCGAGGCCTTCGCGGAGGAGCCCCCAGGAGTCGCTGACGAAGGCGTAGCGGCCGTGCATCGGCTCGGCGTGGCCGTGGGGCGACTCGTGGAGGAGCAGGCCGCCGTGGAGCGCCGCGTGCCAGCCCGTGAGGTCGCGGGCGTCGAGCGGCGTCGTGCCGCGGAGGCGCCGGTGGCGCTCGACGATGCCCTCGAGCGCGTCCGCGAGGAAGGCGAGCGTCTCGTCCCCGCCGGCCATCGCCCGGAGCCCCGGGAGGAGCGCGGCGGCCTCGTCGACCTCGCCGACCATGAGCAGGTGGAAGCCGAGGAGGTAGCGCACCTGCGCGTCGCGCTCGGGGACGCCCGAGCCGCGGAGGACGCGCACGGCGTCGCCGGAGCGCATGAGCTGCTCGAGGGCCGTGGCGAGCTCGCCGACGATGGCCGGCTGCCCGGGCGCGAGCTGGTCGGCGCGGGCGAGGTAGGTGGCGGCGAGGTCGAAGAGCTGCTGCTCGTAGAGGGCGTAGCCCGCGTCGAAGAGCGCCTGCGGGTCGTCCCAGGAGGCGGCGCGGCGGAGCGTGGCGCCGAGCTCGGGCCCGGCGATGGCGGTGGCGACGTCGACGAAGAGCTGGCGGGCGTCGGCGAGCGTCTCCTCGGGCGCCGGGTAGGCGAGGAGCGGGCGGAGCGCGAGGAAGGCGGCGTTCGGGTCGCCGGCCCGCGAGGACGCGCGGGCCTGGGCGAGGCGCTCGCGCGGGGTCGGAGGCTTCTCCATGCGGCTGGGTATCACGGCTGCCCGGGTCGCGCGCAGCGATCCATCCTCTGAAAAGGGCGGCTCTCCGCACGGCGCCGAGGCCGAGCGACGACGCGCCCCGACCGCGACCACGCCGAAGTCACCGCACCGTCAAGGGCAGGCCGGCCACGAACGAGCCGAAGTCATCCGACTGCAAAGGGGAGCGCCGCGCCTCGATAGCGGCAAAGCCCCTTCCGCGAAGGGGCGAAGTCACCCACTGCGAAGGGGAGCGCCATGGCCGCGGATGCGGCGAAGTCGCCCTACTGCGAAGGGGAGCCCTCCCACGTCTGCCCCGTAGCTCGGCCCCACGGAGCCGCCTTCGTGTACCCACGAAGAGCCGACCCGTGTGACGCGAGCGAAGCGAGCGCCGAGCCGCCCTCGGCGGCGCTGGTAAGCCAGAATAGCGAGCGCCAGCGAGCGGAAGACGCGCGCTGGTAAGCCGAAAACTACAGCGTGCCGCGGCGCTCCTGGTCGCGCTCGATGCTGCGGAAGAGCGCGCCGAAGTTGCCCTCGCCGAAGGCCAGGTGGTTCTCGCGCTGGATCATCTCGATGAAGATCGGCCCGATCAGGTTCCGCGTGAAGATCTGCAGGAGGTAGCCCTCCTCGTCGCCGTCCACGAGCACCTGGTGCGCGCGGATGCGCTCCGGGTCCTCCTTCACGCCGGGCACCCGATCGAAGACCTTCGCGTAGTACTCGTCGTCGATGTCGAGCGTCTCGATGGTCCCGTCCTGCGGGAGCCCGTCGAGGCTGGCGAGCAGGTCCTTCGTCAGGAAGGCGAGGTGCTGCACGCCCGGGCCGTCGTACTCGCGCAGGTACTCGTTGATCTGCGACTTGTCCTCCGTGCCCTCGTTGATGGGGATGCAGAAGGAGCCGTCCGGCGAGCGGAGCGCGTAGGACGTGAGGCCGGTCTTGGCGCCACGGATGTCGAAGTAGCGCACCTCGGTGAAGCCGAAGACGTCCTTGTAGAAGGAGGCCCACTTCTCCATCGTGCCCTTCTCGACGTTGTTCGTGAGGTGGTCGATGAGGAGGAAGCCCTTGTCCTCGACGTGCACCGGGTCGTCGAGGTCGAGGAAGGCGTCGAGGTACGTCGGGGCGCCGGTGGAGCTCTCCTCCACGAAGTGCAGGAGCGAGTCGCCGATGCCGTAGATGGCGGGCGTGCCGTAGAGGGTCTCGCCCTCGTAGGGGCGGGCGCCGCGGCGGACGGCCTCGTCGAAGGCGGCCTGCGCGTCGTCGACCTTCCAGCCCATGGCGCAGAGGCTCGGGCCGTGCTTCTCGGCGAACTGCGAGGCGAAGCCGCCGTGCTCGCGGTTGAGGAGGAAGTGGATGTCGTTCTGCCGGTAGTAGAGGACGTCCTTCTTCGCGTGGCGCTTCAGGCGGCTGAAGCCGAAGGCCTGGAAGAGCCCGTCGAGGCGGGCCGGCTCGGGGGAGGCGAACTCGACGAAGGAGAGGCCGCGGAGGCCGCAGGGGTTCTTCGGGTCGGTCGTCATCGTCTTCTTCTCCTCGCGGGGGCGCGGTCTTCGGGGTCCGGGCGGCGCGGCGTTGGGCTCGGGGTGCGAGGGCGGAGCCTCGCGGACCGGGCGGAGCCTCCTTCACCGGCCCGAACAGCGTAGGGGGGCCGACTCGTTCTCTTCCAGAACAAGATCCTGCTAATCTCGTTCAAAATATCTGAACGAAGGAGCGGAGCGAGCGGAGCGGTGCGCGGAGTGACGCGCGGGGTGGCGTGCGGCCCTCTCCCCGCCCGCGCCTCGCTCCCCTTCCGGTGCCTGGCGCGGCTCTCTCCGCGGACCGACGGAGTCGCGGGCCGCGCGTGAGATGACGCACAACCGTGCCCGGGACGGATTCGCGTGAGATGACGCACAACCGTACCCGGGACGGAATCGCGTGAGATGACGCACAACCGTGCCCGGGACGGATTCGCGTGAGATGACGCACGCCCGTACCCGGGACGGATTCGCGTGAGATGACGCACACCCGTACCCGGGACGGAATCGCGGGGCCGATGCGCGTGAGATGACGCACGGTGCACCCGGCCCCGCGGCCCCCGAGCCCACGAGAACGCCGCCACCACCAGGCCGCCACCGCGCCACCGCCATGAGCCTCCTCGACGCCAGCCCCCTCACCCTCGACCAGCTCCGCGTGCTCGACGCCATCGCCGAGACCGGCAGCTTCACCGCCGCGGCCGGGCGCCTCCGCCGCGCCACCTCCGCCGTCTCCTACGCCGTCCGTGGGCTCGAGGAGGCCGTCGGCCTGCCGCTCTTCGACCGCAGCCAGCACCGCGCGACCCTGCTCCCCGCCGGCGAGGCGCTCCTCGTCGAGGCCCGCGCCGTGCTCCAGCAGGCCGAGCACCTGCTCCACGTCGCCCGCGAGCTCGGCGAGGGCTGGGAGCCGCGCCTCCGCGTCGTGCTCGACGGCGTGCTGCCCCAGGAGCCGCTCATGGCCGCCGTGCGCCGCTTCACGCACGACGCGCCGACGACGCGCATCGAGCTGAAGGTCGAGTTCCTCCTCGGGGTGCACGAGCGCTTCGAGGCCGACGAGGCCGACCTCATGCTCTCGCTCGGCGTCGAGGGCGACCGCCCCGAGCTCCGCGTCGAGCCCCTGCCGGCCCTCGAGGTCCTCCTGGTCGCCGCGCCCGACCACCCACTCACGGACCAGTCCACCCGCAAGACCCGCGAGGACCTCGCGCGCCACGTCGAGCTCACGGTCTCCGACTCCTCGCAGGCCGGCTCCATGCGCGTCGCCGACCTCGGCAGCCCGAGCGTCGTGCGCCTGAGCGACTTCCACGCCAAGCGCGAAGCGCTCCTCGGCGGCGTCGGCTTCGGCTGGCTTCCCCGCCACCTCGCCGACGACGCCCTCGCGGCGGGCCGCCTCGCGCCCATCCCCTTCGAAGAGGGCTTCCGCCGCCGCTTCGCCCCGCGCCTCGCCTACCGCCGCGCCACCCCGCCCGGCCGCGGCGCCCGCCACTTCCTCGAGCTCCTCCACGAAGAGCTCGCCAAGCACACCCACCGCGGGCGCTTCGCCTAGCCGGGAGAGGCGGCCCAAGAACCCGTGCCCCTGCCCCTGCCCGTGCCCGCAGGCTGGGTCCCCCGGGCCCACCGCCCCCGTCCCCACCCCATCGAAGCCGACCCGGCCCCGCCGCCCCCCGATCCTCCGCCAGCGTGCAGGCCTCGTCCCCACGGCGCGCCGCCACCGCCCCTGCTACGCTCGCGCCGGGGAGGATCGGATGCGCGCAGGGATCATCATGGCGCTCGTCGCGCTCGTCGCGTGCGGCGACGACGACGCGCCGTCGGGCAGCGACGGGGGCACGGACGCGGGCGGCGAGGTCCGCTGCACCACGGCCGCCGAGTGCGACGACGACCTCTTCTGCAACGGCGAAGAGACCTGCTCCGAGGGCGTCTGCCGGAGCGGCGCCGCGCCCTGCACCACGGCCTGCGACGAGGACGCCGACGAGTGCGCCGCCGAGTGCCCCGACGCGGACGGCGACGGCGCCGAGGACGCGGCCTGCGGCGGCACGGACTGCGACGACGCGGACCCGGACCGCTACCCGGGCAACCCCGAGATCTGCGACGCCTCGCACGACGAGGACTGCGACCCGACCACCTTCGGCCCGGACGGCGACGGCGACGGCTACGCCTCCTCCGAGTGCTGCAACGGCGACGAGTGCGGCCGCGACTGCGACGACGCGAGCGAGGGCATCAGCCCGGTCGCGACCGACGGCTGTGGCGGGGGCGACGAGGACTGCGACGGCACCATCGACGAGGAGCCGGACAGCACCTACTACCGCGACGAGGACAACGACAACTACGGCCTGGACGACGACACGGTGATGTCCTGCTCGCTCCCCTCGGGCTACGCGGCGCGCGGCGGCGACTGCAGCGACGACCCGGTCGCGGACCTCATCGCGAACGAGCGCAACCCGGGCGCCTCGGAGATCTGCAACGGTGTCGACGACGACTGCGACGGGACCATCGACGAGACCGACGGCGCGCCCTGCGCCTGCTCCCCCGTCGGCTCGACGCGCCCCTGCGGCTTGACGGATCCGGAGCTCGACGGCGTGGGCGTCTGCGTGCTCGGCGAGCAGACCTGCAACGAGGTGGACGGCAGCGCGGCCTGGGGCGCCTGCGCCGGCGCCACCGCGCCCTCGAGCGAGAGCTGCAACACGTCCGACGACGACTGCGACGGCATGGTCGACGAGGGCGTGCTCGTGGCCCAGTGGCAGGACGTCGACGGGGACGACTACGGCGTGGGCGAGCCGATCATGGGCTGCACGCTGATGGCCGGCTACGCGCTCGAGCCCGGCGACTGCGACGATGGCGACATGGGCGTCTTCCCGGGCGCCGACGAGAGCTGCGACGGCGTCGACGAGGACTGCGACGGGGTGGCGGACGACCTGGACGCGGACGCCGTCGAGAGCTGCGCCGGCGCGGACGGGACGGCGATCGGCTGCGCCGACGGGAGCAGCGGCTGGGCCTGCGTCTACAGCTGCGACGCGGGCTTCTACGACTGCAACACGCTCCCCGGCTGCGAGACGCCCGAGTCCGGGACGAACTGCGGCCGCTGCGGGCTCGCCTGCGGCAGCGGCACGATCTGCGACGAGGGCCTCTGCGTGTGCGATCGGGGGCTCGCGAACTGCGACAGCGGGGGCGCGCGCTGGGATCGCTCCTGCGAGACGTCGAGCTCGAGCCTCGATGAGAGCAGCCGCCCGCCGTGCGAGTCGTGCTTCGCCGCGCCCGGCGCCAGCTGCCGCTGGAACGTGCTGACGGGCGTCTGCCAGTGCGGATGAGCCGGCGGCGCCGCCCCCCGCGCGCGCCGTGACCTCCCCCATGGAGCTTCGCCGGCTCGCTGGGGTAGGGTGCGCCCGCACGCGAAAGGAGACCGGACCATGGGCTTTGCGCTTTCCGACATGCAGCTGACCTCGAGCGCCTTCGACAACCACGGCGCCATCCCGAAGAAGCACACCGGCGAGGGCGAGGACGTCTCGCCCGCGCTGAGCTGGAAGGGCGCCCCCGAGGGCACCAAGGGCTACGCGATCATCTGCCACGACCCCGACGCGCCGCTGCTGAAGGGGAACACCTACGGCTTCGTGCACTGGGTCCTCTACAACCTGCCCGCCTCCGTCACGAGCCTCGAGGAGGGCACGAGCGAGGGGACGAGCGGCGTCGCCGACTTCGGCAAGCCCGGCTACGGCGGCCCCATGCCCCCCGAGGGCCACGGCGTGCACCACTACTACTTCTGGGTGCTCGCCCTCGACACGGAGACGAGCTTCGAGGAGGGCCTGACGCTCTGGCAGCTCCTCGAGAAGATCGAGCCGAACGTGATCGGCATGAACCGGCTCGTCGGCACCTACCAGCGCGGCTGAGCGCCCGGACCAGACCGGTGAACGAACGCGCCGTGAGGCCTCGCCTCGCGGCGCGTTCGCGTTCCGTCGGAGCGGCCGCCCGACTCGAACGTGGCGGCGGCCTCCCTTCGCCGGAGCCCGGGCCGCGATCGGGAGACCAGACCGGTGAACGAACGCGCCGTGAGGCCTCGCCTCGCGGCGCGTTCGCGTTCCGTCGGAGCGGCCGCCCGGACAAAAGTCACTGCCTGGTGACTTTTTGTCTTGACGCGGTCCAGCGAGGCGCCAGGCTCACTTTGTCACCGCACAGTGACCAAAGGAGCGCCCGATGTCTCGACCCAGTCCCGATCCCCTCTTCCGCGCCCTCTCGCGGCGCTCACTCCTCCGCGGCGTCGCGGCAGGGGCGGCCGGCGCCCTGCTCGTCGGGTGCGGCGGCTACCCGGCCGAGGAAGGCGCCGCCTACCACCCCTGGCGCTTCCCCGAAGGCGAGGCGGCCCCCGAGCGCGTCGCCGCCGCCGCCGCCATTCTCGCCTCCAACCCCCACAACACGCAGCCGTGGCTCTTCGCCATCGCCCCCGAGCGCGTCGACGTCTTCGCGGACCCGGCCAAGTCGCTCGGCGCCATGGACCCACTCGCCCGCGAGATGCACCTCGGCCTCGGCTGCGCCCTCGAGAACCTCGTGCTCGCTGCTCGTGCCCACGGCCGGGAGCCCACCGTCGCGCTGCTCCCGGACCCCGGGGACCGGGCGCACGTCGCCCGGGTCGAGCTCGCCCCCGCCGAGCCGCAGGCCTCACTCCTCTATGAGATGATCCCGGAGCGCCACACGAACCGGGGTCCCTACCTCGACGCGCCACCCCCCGAGGGGCTCGAGGCGCAGCTCCGCGAGCTCGCCGGGTCCGACGCCGCCCTCACCTTCCTCGAGAGCGACGCCGACAAGGCCGCCTTCCGCGACGCCACCCTCGACGCCACGCGCGCGATCATCGACGACGTGGAGATGCGCGAGGCCAGCCACGTCTGGTACCGCCACTCTGCGGACGAGATCCGCCGCCACCGCGACGGCACCACCCTCGACGCCACCGGCAACGGCGCGGCCATCCGCGCCCTCGGCAAGCGTACGGCCCGTCCCGGCGCGAAGACAGCCGCCAACTTCTGGCTCACGGCGACCCGCACGACCCAGACCCGCGCCTCGGCCTTCGTGATCCTGTCCACCGACGCGCGCGACGACCGCGCCCAGCAGCTCCGCTGCGGCCGCGCCTACCAGCGCATGCATCTCTGGGCGACGAGCGAGGGTCTCGCCGTGCAGCCGCTCAACCAGCTCGCCGAGCGCCAGGACCGGGAGCAGGAGCTCGCCCTCGCCCCGGAGATGACCGAGCGGCTCGAGGCGCTCGCTGGCCGCCCGGGGGCCCAGTTCCTCTTCCGCATCGGCGTGCCTTGGGAGGACGCCTTCGCCAGCCCTCGCCGCCCGCTCGAGTGGGTGACCCGATGAAGCCTTCGCTCCTCGACGACCGCCCCCGAAAGGACCGCTCCGCCATGCCCCTGGCTCGCCCGCTCGCGCTCGCCCTCCTCATCCTCCCGCTCGGCGTGGCGTCGACGTTCGCGCAGGACGCGGCCGCCGCGGACCCCTCCGCCGTAGAGCCCTCCGCCGCGGCTCCGCGCTACGTCCCCACCTTCGCCTTCGAGCTCGCTCGCTTCGAGGAGCAGCTCCAGTGGGACGGCACCTCCGCCGAGCGAGACATCTATGTGCCGCGCATCGCCGCCGGCCTCCGCTGGACAGGGCCCCGCCGACGCCTGCAGGGCCAGAGCGAGCTCGTCCTGGGCTGGAACCTCCGCACTGGCGCGCTGCCCTTCATGCTCCGGCAGGGCGTCCTCTGGGAGCGGACGCTGCGGCCGCGCCTCGACCTCGTCGTCGGCGCCGACGCCGCCCTGGCCCTCGACAACCGCAGCCCGCGCCGGAGCTTCGGCGAGATCGGCGTGCCTCTCGGCTTCCGCGCAGGTCCCTTCGAGCTGCTCTGGCGCCCGCATCTCCACTTCCGCCTCGCGCAGGAACAGACGACCGTCGCTGGCCGCACCCGGACGCGGCGCGTCCGCACGAACGTCTCGCCGCTCCATCTAACGATGCGCTTCCACTTCCGTGCGCTCGGCGGCGGTTGATCCGTCGCGGCCCGGCGCTCGCAGTCCGAAGCCGCTCGTGGGCCGACGACGCGCGCGGCGGCGAAGGGAGACGCAGAGCGATGGGAGCACGACGATGAGCGACAGCGAGACCCGGCGCCTCGCGCGAGCCGCGTCCCGTACTACCGTGCCGCGGGTGACCGCTCGCAAGCGGAAGGCGAAGAAGAGAGATGCGCGCGCCGCGCGGCGCGAGGCCACCGAACGCAAGCTCGTCGAGGCGGTCGGCGCCGTGCTCCGCGCGGAGGGCGTCGCCGCCGTCGGCGTGAACGCGGTGGCCGCGGCGGCTGGCGTCGACAAGGTGCTCATCTACCGCTACTTCGACGGCCTCGAGGGGCTCCTGAAGGCCTACGGTCGCTCGGCAGACTTCTGGCCGACGCTCGACGAGGTGCTCGGTCCGGAGCGCGACGCCCTCGCGCTTCCTCCGGCCGAGATGGCGCGCGTCATCCTGCGCCGCTACGCCGCGGCCCTCCGGGGGCGGCCCGTCACCCTCGACCTGCTCGCCTGGGAGTGCGTCGAACGCAACCCGCTCACCGTCGCCCTGGAGGAGGCGCGCGATCAGTGGTCCGACGGGTTGCTCGAGGAGGTCGCCGCCGCCGGCTTTCCCCTCGGCCCGCGCACCGGCGCCATCGTCGCGCTCTTCGCGGCAGCCACGAACTACCTCGCCGTGCGGGGCCGCGAGCTGAGAATCTTCAGCGCCGTACCGATTGCGGAAGACGACCACTGGGACTTCCTCGCCACGGTCATGGGCGATGCGGTCGCGGGCGTGCTGGCGTCGGAGCCCTGAGCAGGCTCAGAGGGAGCCCGACTCGAACGTGGCGACGCCGTCCTCCCAGCGGGCGCCGGCCCAGTGGCTCCCGCCATCCGCGAAGGTCGTGCCCCAGCGGTTCGGGTCGTCGGTCGGGGCGACGTCGAGGGCGCGCATCCAGGCCTCGAGCTGGGCGCGGTCCATGCGGGCGCGCAGGCGGTAGCTGAAGTCACCGAGGAAGTCGTCCAGCAGGGCCTCTTCCTCGAGCACGACGGCGCCCTCCGGCAGGTGACGCCGCGCCGGCCAGCGGCGCCCATCCCAGACGGAGAGCACGAGCACGGGGGAGAGGACGGCCGCGGCGATGGCGACCCAGACGCGCGGCCGGCCGCGTCGCGAGGAGACGCGCGGGCCCCGAGCGAAGGCGCGCCAGGCGAGCGCGCCGGCGACGGGACAGGGGACGAAGAAGAGCGGCTCGAGCCAGGGGCTCGGACAGGCGTACGGGAAGTCACCGAAGGTCAGCGCGCCAGCCATCGAGCCGACGATTCCGCCCATCCAGCTCGCTCCGCAGCCGAGCGCGAGCCCGAGCGCCGCGCTCCTCCCCCGCGCCCGCTGTTCGAGCGCCGCGAGGAGCCCGAACGCGGGGCCGACGACGAACGCGCCGAGTGGCACCAGGTAGGTCCAGAAGTGAAAGGCGAGCGCGTCGCGCATGGCACCACGGGTAGGTCGACGGGGGTGAGGGCGCAACGGCGTGGCGGGGCTCCTCTCGTGTCTTCACGAATGGCGGACGCGCGTCGGTTCCCCGATCCCCGCACGCCCTCGGGCGGGCTCGGCGCCGGAGGCGGCGAAAACCCGATCCCCGGACCGAAGGGATGGCGGAGAGGTCTTGGTTCCGCTCCTCGACCCCTTCGGCCTGCGGGCAGGGGCAGGGGCAGGGGCACGGGCACGGGTCTTTGGCGGGTCGTTCGTCAGAGGGTGTCGATGCGGACCAGGATGAACTTGTTGTTCAGCCGCTTGTCCGTGATCTCCTCGATCTCCTTGCCGCGCATCAGGTTGCGGAAGGAGCCGAAGCGGGTGTGCTCGAAGACGAAGTACGCGGTCTCGCCGCGGTGCTCGCCGACCCACTCGCGGATCTTCCGGTTGTCCAGGTCGACGAAGGCGTGCACCCGGTTGCCCGTGTAGAAGTTCTCGCCCTTCCAGTTCATCTGCCAGGCGATCACCGGCTCCTCGGGGCCGTCCCGGTCCGCGTAGTAGGCCGCGAAGAGCTCCTTCATGCCCCAGTGCGGCGAGAGGTCGACCATGTAGACGTTCAGCGTCCACGCGCTGAAGAGGAGCCCCAGGCCGAGGAGCGCCCGCGCGCCGGCCATGCGCGTCCAGCGGAAGGCGAGCGCGACGAGCACCACGGTCGCCGTGATCGCGAAGCCGGTCAGGATGGGCCGGTAGTCGAAGTGCTCGGGCCAGGGCCGGCCGTAGTTGTAGACGAAGAGGTGGATCAGCCGCTCGTAGCCCTGCGGCCGCGCGGAGGTGACCCAGCTCAGGTCCCGCCCGACGAGCGCCACCAGCACGGCGCCCGCCCCCACGGCTACGCCGAGGCTCAGGTCCTCGCGCGTCACCTTCGGCCCCTTCGCCTTGGCGCCGAGGCGGTGCTGCCAGAGCCAACGCGCGCCGCCGACGAAGGCCAGCGCGCCGATCGCGATCAGCGCCATGCCGAGCGAGGTCGAGCCGCCGACCTCGAAGACCCAGTCCTCGCCCGCCTCGTCCGCGAGCTCGACCGGCAGCACGCCGCGCACGTCGCCCCAGAGGAGCCCGAAGCCGAGCGCGAGCGGCACGGGCGCGAGCATGGCCGCCGCGGTCGCCATCCACGACGCGCGCGCCTCGAACTTCGAGCCGAGCTCGCCCCAGAGCCGGTCGAGGAGCACGCCCACGAGCAGCGCCGCCGGCGGCACGGCCGGGAAGATGTAGTGGTGGAACTTCGTGATCATCGCGCTGAAGAGCGTGAAGGTCACGAAGAACCAGAGGCCGACGATCATCATCGTCTCGCGCCGGTTGCGCGCGGCGAGGGCGTCCGCGTCGCCGCCGCTCGGGCCGTCGCGGTAGGGGCCGTAGGGCGTGACCCCGGGCTTGCCGTGGACGCCCCGGTCCTTCGACCAGAGCCAGGCGAGCACGGCCGCTGGCACGAGCGCGACCCAGGGGAAGAGCGCGTAGCCGAGCTGCCAGAGGAAGTACTGGATGCTCCCCGTGTCGCCGTGCACGCCGGAGGCGAGCCGGTTGATGTGGTCGTGGATCAGCAGCCGGTCCGTGAAGCCCGGGCCGTGGCGGATGAACATCGCCACGTACCAGGGCAGGCCGATCACGCTGGTGATCAGGATGCCCGGGCCCACGCGGAGCTGGCCGTCGAAGAGCACGTTCCAGCGGCGCGACGCGACCAGGTAGAAGAGCGCGACCAGGCCCGGGAGCGCGATGCCCGGGATGCCCTTGCCCATGAAGGCGAGCGCGCAGAAGACGTAGAAGGCGGTCATCTGCAGCGCCTGCACGCGACGCTCGCGGCGGAGCAGGAAGAGGATCAGCGCGAGGCCCGCGGCCCAGAGCAGGCCCTGCGCGAAGGGCTGGGCCCAGAGCGCGTCGACGTGCGGGGCGACGTCCCGGTGGGCCGGGTTGCCGGGGACGAGGTCGGCCGGGTTGCCGGCCGAGCCGTAGAGGAAGGAGTCGGGGACGAAGGCGAAGCCGGCGTCCGGGTAGAACTCGACGTTCCGCGTGACGAGGTACATCGCCTGCGGGATCGCGAGCATGCAGAGCCCGCCCATCACCAGCGCGTGGGCGTTCCAGCTCGCGCCGAAGAAGCGCACCCAGCGGCTCTCGCGCGTCGGATCCTCGGCGAAGGCGAGGATGAGCATGCACACCGCCATCACCATGTTCGACACGAGGTACATGTCGGTGATGGCCTGGTGCGAGAGGAAGAAGAAGTGCGGCGCCGAGGCCAGGACGAGCGCGGCGAAGACGCCGGCGCGGGCGCCGAAGACGCGCTTCATGGTGCCGTAGGCGACCATCACGGCGGCCATGCTGAAGGCGACGACCGGGAGGCGGACGGCCCACTCGGGGTGGAGCGGGTTGGCGTCGGGCGAGACGTCGACGTTCAGGGCGCTGAAGGTGAGCGCCTCGGACCAGAAGATCAGGATGGGCTTGGACCAGAACCAGTTCTCCTGGGCCCACCAGAGGCTGATCCAGTCGTCGCGGGCGACCATCTCCCGGGCGACCTCGCCGTAGTGGGTCTCCCAGGGATCCCAGAGGGCGAAGGTGCCGAGGAGCGGGAGGTAGATCAGGCCGACGACGCAGAAGACGAGCAGGCCGGGGCGGCGGCGCGCGGAGGGGAGCAGGCCGATGAGCGCCAGCGCGATGCACCAGGGGAGCGCGGCGTAGCCGGCGAGGACGCCGCCGGCGAGGAAGAGGAGCGCGATGGGGACGGTCGTGCGCGGGGCGGCCCAGACGGGCTCGCCCTCGAGCTGGCCGAAGACGGTGTCGCGCCACGGGGTGGCGGGGACGGCGTCGGGGTCGATGCGGATGGCGCCCGTGAGCTCGAGGAGGCCGCGGATGGCGACGACGAGGGCGACGAGGCCGACGAGCGCGCCGTGGGGGAGCTGCTCGACGTTCGCCATGAGGAGGAAGAGGGCGAAGAGGCCGACGGCGAAGAAGACGCCGCCCCGGACGCGCTGGCGGCGGGGCACGGGCGGGAGCGGGCTCGGGCGGAAGCCGCCCGCGGGGGGCACGTCGCCGTCGGCCTCCGCGGCGTCGGCTTCCGCGTCGTCGGCTTCCGCGTCGTCGGCTTCCGCGGCCTTCTCGCCGTCCTTCGCGGCCTTCGCGTCGCCGGCCTTCGCGTCACCGTCGTCCTTCGCGTCGCCGGCCTTCGCGGCCTTTGCGTCGCCGTCGTCCTTCGCGTCGCCGGCCTTCGCGTCGTCGCTGTCCTTCGCGGGCTTTGCGTCGCCGTCGTTCTTTGCGTCGCCGTCCTTCGCGGCCTTCTTCTTCGACTTCTTCGACTTCTTCCTGGAGCGCTTGGACCCCTTCGACTTCGCCTCGGCGCTCTCGTCCGCGTCGGCGTCCGCCGACCCGTCTTCGGCGTCGGCCTCCGACGTCTCCGCCTCGTCGGCGTCCGCCTTCGCGTCACCAGCGTCCTGCGCGGCCTCCGACGTCTCCGCCTCGGCCTCCGACGTCTCCGCCTCGGCTTCCTCGGGGGCGTCCTCGCCCGCCTCGTCCCGTTTCGCTTCGCGCTCGTCCTGGCTCATCGAATCGCTCCACGGCGCGCGGTCAGGCCCGCCCCGCACCGGTCCACGCCCCGGCGGCGGCGGAGCATAGCAACACGATCCCCGCCCGCGCAGGTCGACGCCCCCCGCGCGCCGCGCCGCCCTCCGCTACCCTGCGCCCATGGCCGACGACTCCACGATCGAGAACCGGGTCTACCTCTTCAAAGACCTCGCCGCCGCCTGGCTCGCCGCCCACCCGAGCGGCCTCGGCGCCGTCGACCCGGCCGAGCGCGCCCGCGCCCGCGCCGCCCTCGCCGAGATCGGCCGCATCAGCTGCATCGTCGCGGACGGCGAGGACCTCTCCCCCGACGAGATCGCCGCCGCCATCCGCACCGGCGGCGACTGAACGCCGCCGCGGACGAGCCCCCGCCTCCCTGTCCCTGCCCCTGCTGGACACGGAGCGCGCACGGAGAAGACGGCTTCACCGCGCCCCCCGGCACGCGAGGGCTCCCCCCCGTCGCCCCAGCGCGCGCGGCGCTCTCCGCAAAGCCGATGGTGCGCCCACGAGTGTCACGGTGCGGGTGGGCGAAGAGCGGGCGCCGGGAACGCGTCACGATCCCCGGCCGCCGCCGGGCGCGCCCTCAGAGCGCGCCGAAGGGCAGCTCGAGCACGGCCTCGTCGGTCACGACGATCCAGCCGGCGTCGCCGCGCGCGAGCCCGGTGACCCGCCCCTCGATCGCCACGTCGAGCGCCTCGAGGCCATCGCCGTCGAAGCGGAAGAGCTGGCGCGCCCCGGCCACCAGCGCGGCCTCGGGCCCGGCGGCGACGTGGCGCAGCGGCACCTCGTGCTCGAACGCCGTCTCCCCGTGCATCAGGAGCGCTCGCTCCTCCGCCGCGCCGCAGGGTGAGTCCGCGCCGACGACGAGCGGCGCCCCCTCGAAGAGCGCGAGCCCCTCGGCCACCTGCCGCGCCCGGGGCGCGTCGCCGCCGCAGCCGCAGTCCGGCGCCTCGACGCCCCCGGGGTAGCTGCCGCAGCCGCGCCAGAGCAAGGTCGCCTCGCCGGTGTCGCGCGCGATGGCGTAGAGCTCCGTGCCCGTGGCCGACGCCGACCCGTCCCAGCCGAAGGTGAGCGTGTCGCCCTCGAGCCGCAGGCCGAAGGGCTTCGGATGAGGCGAGAGGAGCGCCCAGTTCGTGCGGATCGGCTCGCCCCCGACCGCCGTCCGCGAGCGGACGACGCCGCGCGGGTCGGCCTCGACCAGCGTGAGGCGCACCTCGGCCTCGGCGGGCACGTCGCGGGTGTCGACCTCCACGGCGGCGGCCTCGACCCAGAGCAGGCCTTCGTCGGTGGCGACGAGCGCGATGGGCACGTCCTCGTGCGCGGCCACCACGGCCTCCCCGTCGAACGGGCGGATGACGACGCGCTGGTCGGCGAAGCTCGCCTCCAGCTCGAGGGTGGCGACCGCGTCCGGCAGGAGCGCGAGGCCACGCACGCCGCCCAGGCTCGGCGCGCGCAAGCGCTCCGCCCCGGCCGCGTCGACGACGCACACGTCCACGCCGACCCGCGTGGGATCGGTGGACGCTTCGGCCCCGTCGAGGAAGGCCACGAGCTCACCGTGGGCGGCCGCGCCGTGCGTGCCCTTCTCGGCCGTGGCGAGGATGGCGGCGCCCTCGCCCGAGTCGCCGCAGGCGGCGAGCGAGGTGATGAGCGCGAGCGTGATGGGGAAGTGGCGAAGCAAGACGATCTCCTCTCCGGGCGACGCGCCCCGGGGAGCGCGCCGCGTCCGAGCCGCCGACCGCTCCACGCGGATCGACGCTCGACTCGTTGCGAGCCGTGGCATGCCCCTTCACCGGAAGCAGGCCCGGGTCCGGGGAGGCCCCGACGCGACGTCGAGCGGGCGCGCCACGCCCAGGACGCGAGCAGGCCCCCGCATCGGTTCAGCCGCTCGCCGCCTCGCAGGTCGGCCTCGCGGCGGATGGGTGAGTCGCCGTGCGATGCGCTCGACGACGGCAGCGACCCGTCCTCGGGCCTCCCGGGCGCGGCCCCATCCTCGAAGCCGGCTCCGACTCAGAGGCCGCAGCCCACGGCGCTCCGCACCACGCCCACGAGGCGCAGCGAGCCGTCCGGGCCCTCGACGAGGGCGGCAGCGGTCAGCGTCGAGTCGGCCTCCGGCGAGCCGGCGTACCAGCGGCGAACCGGCCCCCCGAACGCGAGCGCGTTCGGCACGAGCGCCGGGCCCTGGAAGTCGGCGCCGGCCTCCGGGAGCGGGGCGACGGCGTCCTCGCCGATCAGGAGCGGCGGCTCGCCCGGGAACACGCCGCGCAAGGAACCCAGCGCCGCGAGCCGTTCGGCCGGGAGCGTGCGCGGCGGAGCGCCATCGAAGTCGAGGCGCCAGAAGGTCGCGCGGCGCCGGACCCAGACGGCGCTCCCGTCCGCGAAGAGCTCGTCCACCTCGCCGAGCTCCGGGAGCGTGCCCGGCAGCTCGGCGTCGTCGAGCGGGCGGCGCTCGAGGACACCGTCCCGGAGGAAGACGACGCCGCGCAGGGCGAGGTGCGCGTCGCGGGCCCCCTCGGGCAGGGTCACGGGCTCGAGCTCCTCGAAGGGGAAGACGACCCGGTCACCGCTGCGGACGGCCGCCAGGACCGCGCCCGGGAGCACGCGGGCGTCCGGGTCGTGGTCGCCGAGGGCGATCTCCTCGCCGCTCGGCGCGCGCAGGCGCAGCCCTTCCTCCGGCGAGGTGAGCAGGAGGTGGACGGCGCCCGGCGCGTCCCACGCCTTCCAGAGGTCGAGCAACCGGTCCTCGCTCGGCTCCTCCTCGCCGCCGCGGACCACGCGGTCGGCGAAGACGAGCTGCGGCGCGTCGCCGAAGCCGTCGACGAAGGCCCCGAGCGGGAGGTACACGGCGCGCGGCGGCTCGGGCACCTCCCCGAGGGCGAGCGGCGCCGGGTGGCTCCAGGTGGTCTCGCCGGCATGGACCTCGCCCCGGAGGAGCCCGCGCGCCTCGATGGTGAGGGAGGCCGGCGCGGAGGGTAGCGCGACGCGGCCTTCGGGGAGCGGGCCCGGCTCCCAGCCGGAGCCGGCCGAGGCGCGGGTCACGCGGAAGCAGGTCTCGGCGCCGTCCAGGCGCGTGGCGCCGACGTAGCGCGCGCCGAGGGAGCCGACTCGCCAGGGGAGGTGGGTCGTGAGGCAGTCGCCGAGCTCCCCGAGGTCGAGCTCCCCGCTCGCGGTCGCGGTCCAGATCGCGGGATCGTCGCAGCCCGTGGGCGGAGTCGGCGCGGCGTCGGCGGCGCCATCGAGCGCGGCGCTCGCGTCGGGCTCTGGGCTGCGCGACGTCGCGCACGCGCCGGCGAGCAGGGGGGCGAGGAGAGCGAGGCCGAGCGGGCGGGGCGCGAGGGAGAACATGGGCGCAGGCTACGAGCCCACGACGGGGGCCACCATTCGCGTTTGGGGGAGAGGGGCGCAGAAATCCGGTTCGCGGGGCGCTCCGGGCGAGCACGGGCCGTAGCTCGGCGAAGCGAGGATCCGCTGCGGGCCCGAAGGATGGTGCGAGGGCGCGTCGACGGGTGACGAATCCGGGCTAGGGCCGCGCGGCCTGCAGCGCGTCCACGCCCCGCGCGACGATCGGCACCTCCGCCGCCGTCTGCCAGGGCAGCTCGGGCCACCAGCGCGACACGCCCACCGCCGCCTCCGGGTCGAGGCTCTCCCCCGGCCGCGGCGTCGCCACCCGCACCCCCAGCCGCTCCCCCTCCGCGACCGTCCGCTCCACCGGCTCGGTCCACCCGTGCATGGCCAGCGTGAAGAGCCCCCAGTGCACGGGCACCAGCACCTCCCCGCGCACGAGCTGGTGCGCGTACACGGCCTGCTCCGGCCCGAGGTGCCAGTCCGGCCAGCTCGGCCCGTACTGCCCCACCTCGATCATCGTCACGTCGAAGGGCCCGAGCCGCGCGCCGATCTCCTCGAGCGCGCTGAAGAGCCCCGTGTCCCCCGAGTAGTAGGCCCGGTGCGCGGGGCCGAGCAGCGCGAAGCCCGCCCAGAGCGTCCGGTTCTGATCGAAGACGTGCCGCCCGGAGGCATGCCGCGCCGGCGTCGCGACGAGCTCGAGGTCGCCGAAGCGGTGCCGCTCCCACCAGTCGAGCTCGACGACGCGCTCCGCCGGCACGCCCCAGTACTCGAGGTGCGCGCCCACCCCGAGCGGCACGACGAAGGTCGTGTCCCAGTCGGCGATGGCGCGGATGGTCGGGTAGTCGAGGTGGTCGTAGTGGTCGTGCGAGATGAGCACGGCGTCCACGCTCGGCACGTCCTCGAGCGCGAGCGGCGGCGGGTAGTAGCGCTCCGGACCGAGCCACTCGACCGGCGACGAGGTCGGGCCCCAGACCGGGTCGACGAGGAAGCGGTGGCCGTCGATCTCCACGATCAACGTCGAGTGCCCGAGCCAGGTCACGCGGAGGCCCGACGCCGGCGCCGTGGCGAAACGATCCGCGCCGACCTCGACCACCTCCGGCGGGCTCTCCGGGCTCGCGTGGTCCGAGACCTCGAACACGTCCCCGAACATGCCGAGCGCGTCGTTCCAGAGCGGCTCCTCGTTCTCGAAGGCGTCCTCCTCCCACTGCGGCGACGCCTCCATGGTCGCGCGACGCGCCCCCTCCGGCGCCTTGCCGAACGCCTCCCATCCGTCGATCACCACGGCCGCGCCGAAGAGCGCGAGCGCCGCCAGCGCGCCGAGCAGCACGACCCGCCGAGCGCGCTTCCAGCGCGAGGGGGGCTTCTTCCGGGGGGCGTCCACCACGACCATCATGGCGCCGGCGCCCGGCCGGCGACACCCCCGGAGCCGCTCGCGGCTGACTCCGGAGTCAGCCTCCACGCACGGGCGCGCCGCCGCAGAAGTAGGTCCCGATGGCGAGGAAGCTCGCCTCGAAGTCCGCGCCCGTGCACTCCGACGCCAGCTCCTCCTCGAGGAGCGGCTCGCACACCGAGCGAAGCGCGAGCTCGCTGCAGATGCCCTCGGCGGCCTCGCTCAGGCAGGCCCCGAGCTCGTCGCCCCCGCAGCCCTCGCAGGCGGTCTGCTGGCAGAAGACGCGCTGCGAGAGCTCGATGCCGCAGTCGGGCTGGCCCAGAGCGGCGGCCTGGCACGCCCAGGCGTTGAGGAAGGTGACCTCGGCGCCGGTGAGCGCCACCGGGGCCGGGCCGCTCGCGCCGCCCAGGCCGAGCAAGCAGTCGGCGCACGCCGACTTCGGGGCGTCCGGGTCGAAGGGGGAGGTCAGCCCGAAGTCGTCCGCGCACTCCGGGCTGTCGTCCCCGTCGAAGACGCAGGCGAAGACGTCCGCGACGTCCTGTTCCGTGCAGTGCTCCTGCTCGACGGCCACCGAGTCGCCCGGGGCGACGAGCGCGGCGCCCTCGTCGTAGCAGCCCGCGACCGCGCCGTCCGACTCCGCGCCACCGTCGTCGGGCGCGCCGCCGTCCGCGCCGCCGGCGTCTGGCCCGTCGTCTCCCGCGTCCACCGCGCCCGCGTCCGCACCCGGGCTGCACGAACACGGGTTGAAGGTCCCCTCCGCCGTGCAGACCTGGGCGCCCATCGTCCCGTCCGGGCAGGTGCAGGCGACGCTCGCCCCGGGGATGCAGGTCTCCGTCATGGGCCCGTCGTCGGAGCACGCCACGAAGAGGAAGAGGAGAGCGGCGAGAGAGGCGCGGGCCATGATCGGCAAGGTACCATGCGCCAACCCGGCAGACCGGGCGCCCCTCGCCCACCCGAGGGCCGCTCCTCGGCGACGTCCGTGGGCCCGCCCTCGCGCTCGGCACGACCCCGCTTCCTGGTCCTTTCGCCGAGAGCTCCCATGAACGCCGCGCCGCGCCTCTTCACCACCTCGCTGACCTGCGCCGTGCCCCTTCGCGACGCCGCCTGGCTGGACGAAGAGACCCTCCTCGCGAGCGACGGCGAAGGCGCGCTCTGGCGCATCGAGGCGACGCGCACGACGGGCGCTCACGAGGTGGAGGCCGAACGCGTCGACGACGGCCGCGCGCTCCTGATGGCGCTCGCCACGCGGGCAGGCTTCCTCGGCCGCCCTTCGCCGGCTTCGGGGACGTACCCGCTGGTGCACGTCGCCCCCAATGGGGCGCTCGTGGTGATCCCCTACGATCTCGCGCTGACCGTACGCCCCCCGGGAAGCGAGAGCTGGATCGCGACCTTCGCGATCTCGGGCCTCTACTACCCCGATGTGTCCTTCGACCGCAGCGAAACGCTCGGCCTGGCGCAGGTCGAGGACGCCCATGTCTTCGACACTCGCACGGGGGCTCCTCTCGACGAGCTGGTGCCCGGCTCGGGGGTGGCCGCGTGGCACCCCCGCGACCCCCGACGGCTGCTCCGCTATCGCGCCGAAGACGGCGTCCTGCTCCAGCACCGCGTGGGAGGCGAGACGCGCGAACTGGGCCGCGCGCCTTGGATCGAAGCCGAGCCCTCCATCGCCGACGAGCCCGACGCGATGCTCTGGAGTGGCGAGGAGACGCTCGACGTCGCGCTCGGCGGCGTCATCGTCTCGACCCAGGGCGACGAGGTACGTGCTCGGGTGCCGACTGGAGCCGACCTCTCGCCGGACGGGAGAGGCGGCTTCTGGGGACGAGGGCCTGATGGGACCCACACGCGCTGGGAGCGTCGGGGGGAGGGGTTCGACGCGACCGTGGCGCTGGACACTCCCACCACCGCCCCACGCTGGTCGCCGAGCGGCGAGCGTCTCCTCGCGCTCGGCCCGCTGCCCAGCAACCCGTACCCGGCGGAGGGCCAGCCCATGCGCTCGCGCACGATCTACCTGACGGGCTGAGACGCCCTGCACGGCCCCGGCGGATGCCTCGGGAGCGGAGGAGGGCCCCTTCGAGACCCGGGGAGCTGCCCGTCGGGACTTGCGTGCCCGAGCGCGGAACGCGCGCCACCGAGGACCGCCGGGGGCCCGTCCAGCCCGCATCAGCGCGCTGGGCGGATCCCCTTCGCCAGCATCCAGATCGCGAAGACCCCCTCGAAGGTCGCGCCCAGCCTCGGCTCGGCTCGAACGTCCCTCTCCGCATCGGCGGCTGCTCGTCACCCGGCTTTGGTGGGCGAGCTCGCTGGGGGCCGACGCCGCCCACACGCTCCTCGCGCACGCGACAGCCGGGCGGCACGGCGCGCTCCCGTGGCCCCGGAGCGGCTCGGTGACGGGCCCTCCTCGGAGTTGACAATCGCGCGGGCGAGGTCTTCGATCCCCCGCGCTTCGCGCTCGTCGCGGCCTCGCTCACGGCGAGGCTTCCGCCCGAGACGAAGCCGAGGCGACGCGGGAGCGACGAGGGAGCCGATGGCCGAGCGAATCCAGCGCATCCACGTCGCCGACGACGGGTCGGAGCACGCCACCTGGATCCTCCACTACGCCCTGCGCATGGCGCGCCACCTCGACCCGCCCCGCGTCCAGGTGCTCCACGTGCCGAACGGCGGGGCCTCGCTCCCGGCGGTGCACCGCGCGCGCCAGGAGAGCTTCGCCGAGCGCCTCGGGGTGGAGCTCGTCTTCCGGGATCTCCCCGCCACCCCCGACGTCGCGGCGGCCCTGAGCGACCACGTGCGCCCCGGCGCCGAGGACGTCGTGCTGGTCGGCTTCCGCGCGCACCGGCACGGCCGCGGCCTGGCCCTGGGGACGGTCGGCCACGCCCTCCTCGAACGCCACGATCACGCCGTCCTCGCCATGCGCGTCGTCGAGCCGGGCAACCTCGGCCTCCCGCGCGTCGCTGCCCTCGGCCTCTCCGAGTCCCCCGGGCTCGTCGAGCGCCTCGCCCCGGCCGCCCAGCTCCTCGCCCCGGACCTCGAGGAGCTCTGGCTGCTCCACGTCACGGAGGTGCAACGCCGCTTCCTCGGCGCCCTCTCCTACCCGCGCCTGCGCGAGCTCGAGCGCCACGGCCTCGAGACCCTCGAGCGCTGCGAGGCGACGCTCCGGCGGACCGTCGAGCTGCCCCCGCGCGTGGAGCGCTGCACCGACGTCGCGGAGGCCTGGCCGACCCAGCTCGTGATGGACGCCCACCGCGCCCACGCGCACCTGCTCCTGCTCGGCGCGAGCGACCACCTCCTGCCGCGCCGCTTCAGCCTCTCGAATCCCCTCGAGGCCGTCCTGCGCAACGCCGCCTGCGACGTCGCCGTCTTCCGCGCCGCTTCCCCGGGAGCCTGAGCGTGCCGCAGCGCCAGATCCAGAACGTCCCCCCGGACGAGGTCCTCTCGCTCCTCGGCTCCGCGGCCGAGGGGCTGACGAACGAAGAGGCCGCGCGCCGCCTGAAGCAGGTCGGCCCGAACGTCCTCTCCGAGCCCGACCGGCACGCCTGGCTGAAGGCGCTCGGGCGGCAGCTCATCAACTTCTTCACGCTGCTGCTCCTCGGCGCGGCGGGCATCTGCGCCATCGCCCACCAGGCCGCCCCCGACGAGGGCATGGACCTGATGGGCTGGGCCCTCTCCGGCGTCGCCCTCCTCAACGCCCTCTTCGCCTTCGTGCAGGAGTACCGCGCCGAGCGCGCGATGCAGGCCCTCCTCGGCTTCCTCCCGCAGCAGGTCACGGTGCTCCGCGCCGGCCATCCGGTGCGGCTCACGGCCGACCAGCTCGTCCCCGGCGACGTGATCGAGGTCGGCGAGGGCGACCGCATCGCCGCCGACGCGCGCCTCCTCGCCGGCGAGGGGCTCTCGGTCGACAACGCGCCGCTCACGGGCGAGTCGCGCGCCATGCGCTGCCGGCCCGAGGCGAGCGACGCGGCGCGCACCGTCGACGCGGACAACGTGCTCTTCGCCGGCTGCAGCGTGCTCCGCGGGAGCGGGCGGGCGGTGGTCTTCGCGACCGGCCGGCGCACCGAGTTCGGGCGCATCGCCATGCTCTCGACGGAGGTCGAGCGCGCGCCCTCGCCCCTCGAGCGGGAGACCGCGCACATGGTGCGGGTGCTGACGGCCATCGCCGTGGGCATGGGCGTGGCGTTCTTCGTCTACGGCCTCGTCGCCGGCCGGCCGCTCCTCGTGAACCTCGTCTTCATGATGGGGATCATCGTGGCGAACGTGCCCGAGGGGCTCCTCCCGACCTTCACGCTCGCGCTCGCCATGGGCTCGACGCGCATGGCCAAGCGGCAGGTGCTCGTGAAGAGCCTCGGCGCCGTCGAGACGCTCGGCGCGGTGCAGGTCGTGTGCACGGACAAGACCGGGACGCTCACGCGCAACGACCTCCGGCTGACCGAGACCGTCGCCGGCGCCCCCGACGCGGACGGCGCGCCGCGAGCCTGCGAGGGGGACGCGCTCCGGGCGCTGATCGAGGCGGCCTACCTGGCGAGCGAGACGAAGCTCGTGGAGGGCGAGCGCCGCGGCGACCCGCTCGACGTGGAGCTCGCGGGGAAGCTCGAGGAGCTCGGCGCGCGACCGGAGGCGATCGACGAGGCGCGCGCCGAGGTCCTGCCCTTCGACGTGAATCTCCGCCGCGCCGGCGGCCGCTCGGCGGAGCGCTTCGCCGTGAAGGGCGCGTGGATGGCGCTGCGGCCGATGATCGCGCGCGTCGAGGGCGAGGCCGCCGACGAGGAGGCGCTCGCGGCGAC
>MDTG01135735.1_pt1 | contig 31597 bp, 23 predicted proteins | sample 811421 | NCBI WGS metagenome assembly MDTG01 (sample SAMN05326645, study PRJNA326480) | marine metagenome | isolation source: seawater | place: Pacific Ocean: South East | collected 2011
TGATCAAAAGTCATTTCAGCAGCCTCTAAGACTGATTTCAAATTTTTCATAACCTGTTTAGTCTCCTTTTTGATGCTCCCCAGTACTAATTCCATTGAGTAAGGATCTAGCCCAATTTGACCCGAAAGGTATAATGTATCATTGATCAATACGGCTTGATTGTATGGGCCAATTGGAGCTGGGGCATTTTGTGTGGTAATTATTCTTTTCATAGGCTTATCATCTTAACTTTCGGTCTGGTTCTCTATTCTTCTCGTATTTGATATCACTCAAAAGTCCAGATTTAATTCCAATAAAAAAATTCCATGATGCACGATTACTGAAAGGGACCCAGGTAAAATCCAAACGCCAGCTATCTAAGTCCCTGTTGAACCTTAGTTGGGTGTATGTAAATCCATGATTTTTAAAATCAAAACCTGAGGATCCTCCAATTTTCCACTTTGGTGTTAGTTCAATGTCCCCAGAAAACATGAGTGAATTATTTGAAAAGTCATTTTGGTTTCTGGAATTGCTATATGTGAGAGAATATCTAAATTGAAGACTCCATGGTACTTCTGCCCTATATGAAGGGTATTGGTTTTTATTTTCACTCTCTTCTTCATCTTCATAGGATTCATTTCCCATTCCAATTGTATCTCCAAATAAATCATCCGAGCGACCTCCTCCGGAGGAATTTTCAAAGAAATTCAATGGGTCGTCGTCCTTTTCTTCTTCCTCAACTTTCTTTTCTTTTGAAAAAGTTGCATTGGATAACTTATAACCTGTATTTAAGTTTGCACTGGTTAATCTGAAAAGTCCACCACCATTACTTATATTGAACTCATTAATCCTTTGATTTTTTTCATTTAAAGCATACATGTCCAGAGTCGCTCCAAGATTTATAGATATTTCTCTATCAAATAAATCAATACCACTACTCAATCGAACTGGACTCCATTTAAATTCATCACTCACCATATTATAGTTCGTACTTAGGTTTAAGTTATTGATTAATTGGATCTTTTTTAATTCAGTCTTTGTCGTGTCGGGATCTACAATCTTTGCTTCGAAATTATTACTTAAGGAAAGTCCCATGCTTTTAGACAAACTCCTGGATGGACTTCCAAATAGACCTCCTTCAAAACGAGTGTACTCTCTTGTGTTCCCATCAGCGTCAATAATGTATTCATCATAGTATTGGTCAAAACTAGGTGCAGAGCTGTAAGTTACCGATGGACGCATGGTATGTCTTATTGATCGTATTTTTTTATCTTCATTAAAATTAACAGTTCCATAGATTGTAGTGACCATACTTAGTCCGTAATTATAGGTTCTAAAAGCATTAAACCCACTAATAGTATCTTTTCTAACTCCTTGGGTTAGCGGGTCATAGTTGTTGTATTTTACTGTTTTGGGCTGCCAAACCTCTTTGTAATTTCCACTGGCTGCAAAATTAAAATGTTTTAAAATTTTAAAATTTGTACTTAATGGAATGGAATGTTGCATGCCTGAATTTGCACTTTCAAACATTTTATTGGTAAATAGGTTTTCCTCTGTTGTAATAATTCGGTTCTCGGCTCTGGTGCTGTATTGTAAATTAATATTTTGTAAAATCCCTTTTTTTGGTCTGTCCCTAGGCTCAAATGGAAAAATACGATCTATACTACCTTGAAAAGTGGGAAGGGTAAGGTTAACACTTTTGGTATTGGAGTTTTGAGACATATTTGCATTCATGGACAAATTGACACTTGGGGTACCTGGAATTCTTTTGGTATAAGCAACTGATGAACTTAAGGTGTTGTTTAGAAAGTTTGGACTGTTCAGTTGGTTAAATGACTCTCTAAAGTAATCACTAGTTCCAAAATTAACGGATGCAGAAAAGTTGGAATTGGGACTGGATTTTGGATCTTTAGAATGGTTCCAGCGAACATTAAAAACAGTAGATTTACTATAACCAGGTATGCCTTTTTCTCCACTAATGAGGTTTTCAAATCTCATGCTAAAACCTCCGCTAAAATTGTACATTAGGCGGTATTTGGAATCTGCACGAAATCCATAACTCCCATTGCTGTAATAATCTCCAGTTAATGCAAGGTCAAAGTATTGAGACAGGGCAAGGTAATACCCTCCATTTTGTACGGAATAACCTCTATTGTTACTTTCCCCGATAGTGGGAAATAAAAAACCTGATTGTTGGTTTTGAGATGATGGAAAGTAAGCAAAAGGAAGTGCAAGGGGAGTAGGTACATCTGCAATGTACATATTGGTAAAACCAGTTACAATTTTTCCCTGTGGGACCATTTTGCCTTTTCGGATTCTGAAATAATAATCTGAACTATCTAGCTCTCCTCCAGTAGTTACCTTTGCATCCTTAATGTAATAAACAGAATCATTTTCTTTTTTAGTGAAAGCTGCATAAATATTCATGCCGTTTTGAGCAGATTTAGAATTCCAGATCAAAGCCTTTTGAGTGTCAAAATTGAATCTTAACGAATCAGGTCGAATTTCATTGTTGATTTGTTTGAAATAGGGATTTTGAACCAAAACACCCAAAGAATCTGGAATTCTTCCAGCAGTAACTTCATTTTTTGAATAATCCAGCACGATTATTCCAGCTTTTAGCTCCATGTCTTGATAATACAATTCGGCTTGGTCATACAAGTAGAGCTTATTTTCCTTACGATTGATTCTAACATATTCTTTTGCATTGTAATTTACCATATCCAGCAAGGTTGGTTCTTTCTTAGGAATCGAATCTGTCAGTGTGTTTTTTTTAGTTTTAGAATTGATGTCAAGTGCAAGAGAATCGGTTGATATTTGTGATTGCAAATGGTTGAACCAAAAAAATATTAACAAACCTATTGTATAAATTGAATTTGTTTGCAAACTGAATAGTCCTAAATTTGTGATTTGTTAATTATTTAGTAATCAAAATTAAGGATATTTTTATTGTTGATTGCAGAATTAACCTTTAATTCAATGCTCGAAAAATCAATCCCAATGCGTTTTTTAACACTCCATTTGGTTTGCATATTGTACTTTGTATTCTACTCAAATTTTTTGGTTGCTAATTCTTTATCGAATAAAACTTTTGTTGTGGTATTGGATGCAGGTCATGGCGGTCATGACAGTGGTAATAGAGGTAATGGATATTCAGAAAAAACAATTGCTTTAAATATCGCTTTAGGCATAGGTAAAATTCTTGAAAAGTATAATGAAATTAGTGTCATCTATACCCGAAAATCTGACAAATTTGTAAAGCTTGTAGATCGAGCCAATATTGCCAATAAGGAAGATGCTGACTTATTCATTTCAATACATTGCGATTCTTTCACCTCCTCAAAAGCTTTTGGAGCAGGAACTTTTGTTCTAGGGCTTCATGCTAATCAAAGAAACTTTGAAATTGCCAAAAGAGAAAATTCTGTTATTTTCTATGAAGAAGATTATGAAAAAAATTATGATGGTTTTGATCCCAATAACCCTGAATCTGTTATTAGTTTAACCTTGATGCAGGAAACGTACTCGAATCAAAGTATAGAGGCTGCTGCTAGCATTCAGAAAAGCTTTGTCACTAATTTGGGAAGAAAAGACAGGTCAGTAAAACAGGCCGGTTTTGTGGTTCTTAAATACACCTATATGCCCAGTGTTCTCGTAGAAACTGGCTTTTTGACAAACAAGAAAGAAGGTGCCTACCTAAACTCTAAAAAAGGTCAAAATGAAATTTCCAAAGCCATTGCCAAAGCCATAGTGAATTACAAAAATGAATTGGAAAATGCCGTGGTTAATCAAAAAGTATTTGATGAGAAAGAATCTCCAAATAATTCTTCCAAGAAAAGATCAAAAGTAACCAAGGAAATTCGCTTTATGGTTCAATTGGCTGCCAGTAAAAATCCCATTGAGGCAAAACCTGAAAACTTTAAGGGATTAAAACATGTTTATAGACAAAAGGAAGGTTCTTTTTACAAGTATTTTTTTGGCAACTCAAAAAGCTATAAGCTCATTCAAAAAGAAAAAAGGAAAGCTAATAGAGCAGGTTTCAAATCCGCTTTTATTGTTTCATTCAGAGGAAATAAAAAAATCAAATTATCTGAGGCATTAGAAAGCTTTAAATAAGTTAAATCCACAAAAAAAATATTAAATTTGAATACTTATAAATCAACACGAATTTGAAAATATCCAGAGAAATTAAAACAGCAGTTTTGGTCCTAGGAGGTGTCGCTTTGTTCTTCTATGGCTATAATTTTCTTAAGGGAAATGCAGTTTTTAAAAAATCCAAAACACTTTATGCAGTCTATCAAGAGGTTGAAGGGTTGGTTTCTGGAGCCAAAGTGAGTATCAACGGTCTGAGCGTTGGGAAAATTTCCAAGATTGATTTTCTTCCTAATACAACTAAAATTCTGGTTACCATGGATGTGCGTCAAGAATTATATTTTTCTAATGAAAGTACTGCCATGTTATATGAGACAGGAGTTATTGGAGGGAAAGCAATCGCAATAGTGCCTGTTTTTGATGCTAAAAGGGTTGTTAATGATGGTGATACGCTTCTATCTAATGTAAAGCCAGGCCTAACTGAGCTTATCAATCGTCAAATTGAGCCATTACAGATTAAAATTGAAAGTATGCTTATTAGTGCTGATTCATTGTTTGCAGGTGTGAGTAATGTTCTGAACAACGATACCCAAGCCAATCTAAAAAGTACACTTGAAAACCTTTCAATTACAACAAACAATCTGAATAATGCGTCTTTGGTTGCTGTTAAGATTTTGAAGACCAACCAAGAACACTTCAATGATACGTTTAGTAATATTAAATATACTTCTGAAAATCTAAGGTTAATTACCGATTCTATCTCAAATGTTAAATTCAGCCGCACTATTAATTTATTCACCGAGACAGTTGAAAGTCTCAATAAGATTGTTTCTAATATTGAATTAGGTAAGGGAACCGCTGGTAAATTAATTAAGGATGAAGCCTTATATCAAAATTTAACGGAAGCTTCAAAAGTATTGGAAAGTCTTCTTAATGATCTAAAGAAGCATCCTAAAAGATATGTTCACTTTTCACTTTTTGGGAAAAAAGAAAAACCTTTAACTAAAGAAGAAAATTAAAAACAAAAATGTTTTATATATCCAATATCATTTTTGCGATAGTTTTAGCCATAGCCTTCTTCTTGTTTAGACGTAATATTCTTTTTATCAAAAGAAACATACAAATGGGGCAAGCTATTGAAAGAAGAGACTATTCCTCAAAAAGGTGGTCGAATATGATTCGAATTGCTCTGGGGCAATCCAAAATGGTAAATAGACCGATTGCAGGTTTACTGCATATAATCGTATACATAGGTTTTATTCTTATCAACATTGAGCTTATAGAAATTGTTTTGGATGGCTTATTAGGAACCCATCGCTTATTTGCTCCATATATGGGTATTGCATACGATTTACTCATTGCTTCATTTGAAATTTTAGCTGCATTGGTATTTGTAAGTGTATTATTGTTTTGGGTTCGCCGAAATGTAATTAAAATCAATCGCTTTCGGAAATCAGAAATGAAGGGTTGGCCTAAAAATGATGCTGATTATATCCTGTATTTTGAGGTTGTACTGATGACTCTTTTTCTCTCAATGAATGCTACGGATCAGCTTCTTCAAGAGTTGGGAAACCCTAATTATACAAAAGCCGGTTTATTTCCTGTTTCCCAGTTAATCACTCCCGTTTTTTCTTTTTTTTCAACATCAACATTGGTCATCCTTGAACGTAGTTTTTGGTGGTTGCACATCGGTGGAATTCTGATTTTCCTCAATTATCTTTATTATTCCAAACATTTGCACATTCTTTTGGCATTTCCCAATACTTATTTTATGAATCTAAATCCCATAGGAGGATTCAAAAATAATAGTATTGTCACCAAAGAAGTAAAAATAATCTTGGATCCCAATGCTGACCAATTTGCTAACGCTACTGAGGATACTACTCTTGAAAAATTTGGAGCCTCGGACGTAACCGATCTCAATTGGGTACAATTGATGAATGCTTATACCTGTACCGAATGTGGACGTTGTACTGATGAATGCCCTGCCAACCAGACGGGTAAATTGTTGTCTCCCCGAAAGATTATGATGGATACCCGAGACCGACTTGAAGAAGTGGGAAGAAACATAAACCATAATGGTAGCTACCAAGATGATGGAAATCAATTGCTTGACAATTACATTACTAGAGAAGAGTTATGGGCTTGCACTTCTTGTAATGCTTGTGTAGAAACTTGTCCCATTGGTATTGACCCCCTTTCGATTATTATGGATATGCGACAATATTTGGTAATGGAGCAATCCGCAGCCCCGATTGATTTGAATAATATGATGAGTAACATTGAAAACAACGGTGCGCCATGGCCTTTCAGTAATCAAGACCGAATGCTTTGGGCCAAAGAAAATTAATTTAAATTGATTTATGGAAAAAGATGAAGCAGAAAGCTACCTCCACAAAAAAGTTGAAAATGGAGAAATTGTTAGTCCTGTTCTACCCGATGGAATCAAAAATTATTTGATCGACATCGACGGTACTATCTGTGATGACATTCCCAATGAGGAACCTGAGCGAATGGCTAATGCTAAGATTTACCCTGATGCTTTAAAAACTCTTAACAAATGGTATGATGAAGGCCATTTAATTTGCTTCTTTACCTCTAGATTAGATGTACATAGAGAGGTTACTGAGCAATGGTTAAAAACCAATAGCTTCAAATACCATAGTCTTCTTATGGGTAAGCCTAGAGGAGGTAACTATCATTGGATTGACAATCACTTGGTAAAGGCTACCCGATACAATGGAAAATTCACAGATCTAATAGAAAAAGAGGTGACCATTGAGGTTTTCGATGATGGTCAAGACCTCTAAATTATTAAATATGCATGTTCCCACCCTTGCAGAATTAACTGCCGAAGGAAAAAAACCCGAAGTTTTATTTTGGGTGGGTTGTGCAGGTAGCTTTGATGAGCGTGCTAAAAAAATCACAAATTCATTTGTTAAGATACTTCAAAAGGCAGGTGTATCATTTGGAGTTTTGGGAACAGAAGAAAGCTGTACTGGTGATCCTGCCAAAAGATCTGGCAATGAATTTCTTTTTCAAATGCAGGCTATTGCAAACATAGAGTTAATGGATGCATATCTGGTTACGAGAATAGTTACTACGTGTCCACACTGTTTCAATACCTTAAAAAATGAATATCCTTCTTTAGGGGGCAAATACGAAGTTATGCACCACACTACTTTTATCAATGCTCTTCTAAAAGAAGGAAGGTTTACTATCTCAGGTTCAGTTTATAAAGGAAAGCGAATCACCTATCATGACCCATGTTATTTGGGTCGCGCTAATCAAGTTTACCAAGCTCCGAGAGATCTTATTGAAAAATTGGATGCTGAGTTGGTTGAAATGAAGAACTGCAGGTCTAAGGGGCTTTGTTGTGGTGCTGGTGGTGCACAGATGTTTAAAGAACCCGAAAAAGGCAACAAAGATATCAACATTGAGAGAACAGAGCAGGCGCTAGAAGCTAAACCCGAAATCATTGCTGCAGCATGCCCTTTTTGCAATACAATGTTATCAGATGGCTTAAAAAGTAAGAATCAAGAGAAAGAGATTCAAACACAAGACATTGCTGAACTAATATCTAAAGCTGAGAATTTATAATAAATGTTTGTACCCTTTGATCAGCTTCCCGATCACTCTCGAGTTTGGATTTACCCATCCACTAGACCGTTTACGTCCCTTGAATTAGAAGATATTCGTGAAAAAGCTGAAGATTTCTTGGAACAATGGACTGCACACGGTGCGGACCTTCAAGCTGGAATTGATTTGCCCTATGATCGCTTTATTGTTATAGGACTTAATGAATCTGTTCAGTCTGCCTCAGGTTGTTCCATAGATTCTTCTGTTCGTTTTATTCAAACTTTGGAAGAGACATTTGCTATTAGCCTCTTGGATAAAATGAATGTAACTTTCAGAAACAATGATAGCATAGATCATATTTCACTTAAAGAATTTAGAAGCAAAGCAAAGAAGAAACAAGTTCAGTCTAATGTCATTGTTTTTAATAATTTAGTTCTGAATAAAATGGAATATGATTCCCTTTGGGAAGTCCCTGCTTCTTCAAGCTGGCATGCCCGATATTTTTAATTGATATGCGTTTTATATTTACTTTTTTTGTCCTATTTGGGGCCCTTTCTTTCGCACAGCAACCCGACCCCTTACTTTCTATTAACCAAAGACTTCAACAAAGATGGGTAGATAGTGTCTACCAGTCCTTAAGTTTGGATCAAAAAATCGGTCAGCTTTTTACCCCCGTGGTGTTTTCGGAAAAAGGGAATGACCATTTTGATGAAATCAAAAATTTAATTCAAAAACACCATATAGGAGGGGTTATTTTCTCTCTCGGTGGCCCAGTGATACAATCTAAATGGTTGAATAAATTTCAATCTTTATCTAAAGTCCCGTTAATGATCAGTATGGATGCAGAGTGGGGTGTAGCTATGCGGTTGGATTCAGTTGTAGCCTTTCCCTGGAGCATGACCCTTGGTGCAATAAAAGAGAATAAAATAGTTCGTAAAATTGGACAAAGAATGGGTGAGCAAGAGAAAATATTGGGAGTTCACATGAGCTATGCTCCAGTACTTGATATTAATACCAATCCACAGAATCCTATTATTGGAAATCGATCTTTTGGAGAAGACCCTAAAAGAGTGGCTGAAAAAGGAGTTGCTTTTATGCAGGGACATCATGATGCGGGAATACTTACTTCTGGGAAACACTTTCCCGGACATGGAGATACGTTCAAAGATTCTCATAAAACCCTACCGAAGATTAGTTTTAATCGATCTCGCCTTAAAAAAATCGAACTGCTTCCTTTTAAAAAAGCTATAGAAAAAGGTTTAAGTTCTGTGATGACTGCTCATCTCAATGTGCCAGCATTAACCCTTTCTGATGATCCTACTTCACTTTCTCAATTGGTAGTGACTAATCTTTTGAAGCAAATAATAGGATTTAACGGTTTGGCAGTGACCGATGCGCTCAATATGAAAGGAGTAGAAGCTAATAACCCCGATACCAATATCGATTTGTTGGCCCTTTTGGCAGGGAATGATGTGCTTTTGATATCCAAAGACATTCCCCTAGGTGTCGAAAAAATAAAAAGGGCCTATGAAAAGTTTCCATTTGTTAAAACACGAGTTGAAGAATCTGTTAAAAAAATACTTAAAGCCAAATATAAAGTTGGATTGACTAAAAAACCCAAGGTAGTTATTCAAAATCTATATAAACTTCTCAATACCCGAAAAGATACTCTTCTCATTGAAGAAGCTTACGCAAAAAGCATTACACTTTTAAAAAATAAAAACCAATTACTTCCTCTAGATAGTCAGACCAGTTATGCTTACCTCAAGATGGGAGATTATGGAACTAATATTTTTGAAAAACAACTCAGAAACTATGTCAATATCAAAAAGATAACTCCATCTTCGGTTAAGCAAACACTAGCATCCCTCAAAGGGTTTAAAAATGTCATAATCAGTTACCATCGTTCCAATCGCTCTCCATTTTTGTCACCTGACTTTTCAAAAAAAGAAATGGAATTGATTCATGCCATCGCTAAGGAGCATGAGCTTGTTTTGAATCTATTTGTAAATCCTTATCCATTGATTGATTTGGGTGATCTTTCTTCCATAGAGGCTTTGGTAGTGAGCTATCAAAATAGTTCCATCTGTCAAAAAATCAGTGCAGATTTAATGAATGGTCAAGGTTCATTTGTTGGCTTTTTACCCGTTGGAATTTCCAAAAAATTTCCAGTTGGAACAGGAATCAGTTTTATACCTAAAGAGAAAAATAAAAGGGTAAGCTTAATCGAAAAGGGGATTGATCCTGAGCAATTAGCTAAAATCGATGAATTTGCAGAGAAAGTTATTGATTCTGCGGTGACCCCAGGTATGCAAATCTTAGTAGGGAAAAAAGGGGAGATCATTTACCATAAAAGTTTTGGTTTTCACACTTACGCCAAAAAAATTAGAGTTGAAAATCATCACATCTACGATTTGGCTTCACTAACTAAGATTACCGCTACTCTCCCGCTTATTATGAGGGAGGTAGACAAAAAGAGCTTTTGTTTAGAAAGTCACCTTAAAGATTTTATGCCTGAGTTGGAGGGGTCGAATAAAGCAAACATAAGTGTTAAAGAAGCTTTGTCTCATTATGCTGGGTTTACTCCTTGGATTCCCTTTTATAAAGAAACACTAGACGAAAATGGCGAACAACTAAGTAAGTTTTATCGCAGTCGTTATAAATATCGATTTGATATTCCGGTAGCTAATCAATTATACCTTAGATCAAACTTTAATCAAAAGATTAAAAAACAAATTATTGAAAGCCCCCTTTTGGATTCACTTTACTACAAATATTCTGACTTGCCTTATTATCTTTTCAAGAACTATTTAGAAAGAAAATACAAGAAGCCATTAGATGATTTGGCCTATGAATTTTTGTATGAACCTCTGGGTTTAGAGCGTACGCTATTCAATCCATTGAAATTTATTTCAAAGGATGAAATTGTACCTTCAGAGATAGACAATTATTTTAGACATAGGGAGTTGCGAGGCTATGTTCATGATATGGGAGCTGCTATGCAAGGTGGTGTTGGAGGCCATGCTGGATTGTTCTCTAACACTGAGGAAGTGTTTAAGATTATGCAAATGTTTTTGCAAAGAGGGAATGCCAATGGGTATCAATTCATCAATTCAGAAACATTTGACATTTTCAACCAATGCTATTTCTGTAAACAGGGTAATAGGAGAGGTGTAGGGTTTGATAAACCCCAGCTGGAAGTTGATGGCCCTACCTGTGGTTGTGTATCAAAAAGTAGTTTTGGTCATATGGGTTTTACGGGAACTTACGCTTGGGCCGATCCCAGACAAGATTTGATTTTCGTATTTTTATCAAATAGAACTTATCCGAGCAAGTCAAATAATTTGTTGAGTAAAAGAAACATTAGAACCCGAATACAAGCTATAATTTATAAAGCTTTAATTAACTAAAAATGAACATTTGAAAATTGTAATCGTATGCTATCCCACATTTGGGGGTAGTGGTGTAGTTGCTACCGAGTTAGGGCTTTATTTGGTTAAAAAGGGGTATGAAATCCATTTTATAACCTATAAGCAGCCCGTAAGAATTCAAAACCTAACCCAAGGTTTGTACTTCCACGAAGTACATGTGCCTAGTTACGATTTATTTAAGTATCAGCCCTATGAATTGGCTTTATCTAGCAAGATTGTTGATGTGGTGAAAAAACACAAAATCGACATGCTTCATGTTCATTATGCCATTCCCCATGCCTATGCTGCTTATATGGGGAAAAAAATGTTGGAAGATGAAGGAATTCTAATCCCGATGATTACTACACTTCATGGAACGGATATTACTTTAGTTGGAAGTCATCCTTTTTACCAAAAAGCTGTTCAGTTTACCATCAATCATTCTGAATTTGTTACGGCAGTTTCTCAAAGTTTAAAAGACCATACTGAGCGTATCTTCGATATTAGGACTGAAATAAAGGTAATTCCTAATTTTATTGATGTTGAAAAAATTAAATTTAGAAGTGTTCCCTGTGAAAAAGGACAAATTGCTCCAGATGATCAAATGATCATCACCCATGTCAGTAATTTTAGACCTTTAAAGAGAATTATCGATGTTCTAAAAACCTTCAAAATTGTTAGTGAGAAATTGAACGTCAAGTTATTAATGGTGGGAGATGGACCTGAGAAAGAACGTGCCATGCGTTATTGTAGGGCTCACGAAATGGAGGATACTGTTTTGTTTTTAGGAAGAAGTAATCAAATAGATGAGATACTCTGTTTTTCAGATCTATTTCTATTGCCTTCGGAACAGGAGAGCTTTGGATTGGCTGCACTTGAAGCCATGGTTCACGGGGTGCCAGTGATTTGTTCTGATGTTGGAGGTTTACCCGAAGTTATTCAAAATGGTTTTTCAGGATTTCTTTGTTCTTTGGGTGATGTCAAGGAAATGGCAGAAAAAGCCATTCACATTTTAGAGGATAAAGATCGGCTCAAACTTTTTAAAGTTCAGGCCTATGAGTCTTCAAAAAAATTCGATATACAAAAGGTGGTTTCTCATTACGAATCACTTTACAAGGATGCAAAACAAGCTTATCTGGGGTGATAAACACGACTGGCATTTGCAAAAACTGTTTCCCTGTCGAAGGTCATTTTTTTGGTTTTAAACCCTGTGTAAAGTTCCATTTGGTCTGAATAGTGCTTTGATTCTGGATCATCTGAACTTCCATAAGAAATAACAGATTCAATCTCTACACCCTTTGGAGTAAACTTAACCAATTCAATATAAGATTCTCCAGAAACAACCTTTGTTCTGCCTTCTTTGTATTGAGTTGATCCCATTGAGGTAATTACATCAGGAAGTCCAAAAACCGGTAGTTCCTTCTTTCCTCTTACTAATTTTTGAAACGAACCTAATTTCACTTCAGTTCTACCAAAATATTTCATCATATGTTCTTTGGTTTCCAATAGGGCATTGTAAAGTATCTTTTTTGTAAAAATTTTAGAATCAGGAAGTCTTTTGTAGTATTTACGAAGTTTTGAATATAGAATTCCATACGCTCCGGCACCATATGATTCAGCTGAAGCTCTACGGTCCCATCCCTGAATTTGGTCTAAAACAGATTTTACATTTGGATAATTTATAGAGTTCATCATAAAAAGTGAATCTATATTCATCCAGCTGTAATGAAAAGGTTTTGGAAATTGGTGGTCGTATTTAATCTTTTTGAAATCATTATAGTCCAACCTGTTAAACTCGTCAATAAGTTGTTTGATTCGTGTTGAACGGTTGTTGTCATAAGTCTCAAAGCCCATTGACTTCGAAAAGGTCGATTTTTCGGGATTATCTAGGGAGTCTGATGATTTAAAAGGTGAATGGTTAGCATTGTAAAAATACCCAGAATTGGGTTGAATTACTTGAGGTAATTCCTCTATATCATATGTTGTAGTCCAAAGAGTTTTTTTGGTGTTTCCAGGAACTACATTGGCCCAGTCATATCCTTCTCTCCGCTTAGGGATTAATCCATTAGATATATAAAAAATAGTATCATTTTTATCAGCATAACCAATGTTGTAGCCCGGTAGTGCTTTCATTTTTAAGATGCTGTAGAATTCGCTAAAACTTTTTGCTTTGTTCATCCTCCACCACTGTTCAAGTGCCTTTATTTCAAATAATGAAGGAGTTCTAACTGAATAATAACCGGTATCATTCTTTAGTGTAGGACCATAAATGCTTTCAAAATATTTTCTGCTTATTTTTAAAGGGATTCCTAAAATTTTAACAATAATTTTTGCTCTATGAGTTTTGAGTTTGTAGTACTCCTCATCGACCTTATAATACTTTTTTTTATTTGGATGCATTTCAAGTTTAAAAACATCTGTTTTGTCTGGTATATTAACAGTATGGGCCCAGGCAATATTTTCATTAGCCCCTATTAGTACATTAGGACTACCCGCAAAAAGGGCTCCTATTATATTAGTTCCCTCCTCACTGCAAAGGTGAACTTCATACCAGGAGGTAGGCCCATCAAGGGGTTGATGCGTATTGATTGCCAAATACGTATTTCCATCTTTGGTTTTAGAGCTGTTGAAAGCAAAGGTGTTTGATCCTTTTACCTCATCTTTTTCAGGGGTGTAACTTAGTTTATTTTTCAAAATATTCTTAACCCAATAGTCACCTTTTGAGGATACAAATAACTGTAGCTGAGCATATAAAAACATTTTTTTTGGTGTTAGAGGGAAAAGTTTCTTAGTTAAAACTTTTTTTGGATAGGTAATTGCATATTGGTTTATTCCCTGGCAATAGCCTTCCAATATTAATTTGTATTCCTGGCTTATCTCTTTTTCATATTTCTCATTAAAAAGTCGTTCACTTCCAATGAATTGGGATAAATAATCAATCGCATAGGCTCTTTTCCCCTCTACACTACTTAACAATGCATTCCCTGCCAAGTATCCTTGTTGAATTGTTTTAAAATCATCCTCCGCATGAGCCCAAGCCAAACCATAGGCCAATTCAGCATCTGTTTTGGTGAAAATGTGAGGGACACCGAATGTGTCTCTTACTATCTCAATATTATTAGGATCGATTTGACCTATAATTTTCAGCGAAGTCAAAGCAATTAAAACAATATGAAAACTCTTAATCATCTTTTTTCTTTTTAATGGCGAACATACCCAAAGGAAATAATAGAAATAGAAACCAAACCTTAGTAAAATATGTTATTATAATAGATGCTAGTAGGAGTAGGAAGGTTAAAATCAATTGATTATTAAAGTTGTTGTTGATCATTTGCATTCCCCTTCTATCCAGCTTTTTAGCCCATTAATTCCAGCATAGCAACTATTGGAATATGTATTTTTATCACAACCACAGACGGGTTGGTAGATTTCTATACATGCGTAATCAATTTTAATTTTATTAGGGTCAATACAATCAACCGATGTATTATCATTATTACAATAACAAAAAAAGCATATAATGAATAATGAAATTAATAATCTCATTTTTAAATTTTTATAAATTATTTGAAGATTATACTTTTTCTTAAATAAAAACTTTATTTCCCTCTAATTAAATATTTAATCTGATTAAATTATATTTTTAAATTATAATTTACAACTAACAATTAATGAATAATTATTTAGTTTTTCTTTTTTTTCTAATTATATCTTGTTCAAAAAAAGAAACCCAACCTAATTTGGTGTTTATCCTAACTGATGAACAACGCTACGACACCTCATTTCATTATGGTAATAAAAAAATTATAACTCCAAATTTAAATAAATTAGGAGATGAAGGTGTTGTTTTTGAAAGAGCTTATGTAGCTCAACCTGTATGCTCTCCCAATAGATCATCAATTATGACAGGATTATATCCCCATCAGACAGGAGTCACTCAAAATAAAATTCCATTGGATGAACGCATTTCTACATTTCCTGAACTTATTGGAGATCCTAGCTATCAAACTGCTTATATAGGAAAATGGCATTTAGGTAAAGAGTTGGACCCCTCACACGGTTTTGAAAATCGAATCAGTATTGAAGACCTTTACCACATTAAAGAAGATGCTATTGCTGGCATCGCCAATAGATATAGTGACTATCATAATTGGCTAGTTAAAAAGGGTTTTAAGCCTGATTCTAAAAAAAGAGGAACCTTTTCTAGAGCATTTTGTACAGAATTACCTTATGAATTTACAAAGTCAAGTTTTATTGAAAATAAGGCAATTGAGTTTCTTGATCAAAATAAGGAGAATCAATTTATTCTTTATTTAGGCTTTCTAGAGCCACACACTCCAGTTAATGGCCCATTTAATAACCTACATGATATAAATGATGTTGAATTAGATGAAACATATGGAAAATTTATACCTAAAAATGAACCTTTAAGAAATAAAATCATAAGAATAAATGAGAGTCATCAGGGTGTAAAAACTTCATTAAATAACGAAAGATCTATTTTAAAAGAGCAAATGAAGAAATACTGGGGATTGGTTCATCAAGTGGATTTATCAGTTGGTAAAATCATAGATAAATTAAAATCTTTAGGTCTATATAATAATACTATAATTGTTTTTACAAGTGAGCATGGGAGAATGATGGGTAAGTTTGGAATTGCTCCAAAACGTATGATGTATGATGCCTCCTCTAGAATACCATTAATTATAAAAGCTCCAGGTCATTTAGCACGAAAAGTTAAATATCCTGTAAGCCAGATTGATCTTGTTCCGACTTTGTTGAACCTTTTTGGGAAATCAATACCTAAGTACTTATCAGGGAAGAACTTGTTTGATTTTGAGTCTCGAGATGTATTTATGGAATGGAATACAGACTTCACAAAAGAAGGCAACCCTACCAATGGAAAAAATTATGGAGACTGCCCAGTGAAATCAGAGGATTGTTTAAAGGCAATGATGCAAAACATTAGAACTGTTGTAACGCCAGAAGGCTTAAAACTTAGTTTAAGTGCAAATGATTATGACTTATCAGAGTTGTATGATCTAAAAAAGGACCCAAAAGAGAAGAATAATTTATTTTACAATGAAGCCTATAAGGACACAATTGATGTTTTGAAGACTAAAATTTTAGAATGGCAAAAACAAGTAAATGACAAGATATTCTTGTAGAAGTGTATTTTGATAGATATAAAATCAAATTATAAATTCATTCTTTTGAGTTCATTAACTGCATGATTAGCAGCTCTTGCAGTCAATGCCATATATGTTAGTGAAGGGTTCTGGTTAGCAGCAGAGGTCATGCAAGCACCATCTGAAACAAAAACATTCTTGACAGCATGAATTTGATTGAATTTATTTAATACTGAGGTTTTAGGATCGTGACCCATTCTTGCCGTTCCCATTTCGTGAATCCCCCCTCCAATTCGTGCATTATTATCATAAATTTCAACGTCTTTAAAACCTGCCATTTCAAGCATCTCTGCTGCTTGAATTTTCCAATCCTCTTTCATTAATTTTTCATTTTCATTGAACTCTGCATCAAAAGTAATTTTAGGTAATCCGTACTGGTCTAATTTTTTATAATTCAGGGTCATTTTATTTTCGTGATAGGGAAGCACTTCACCAAATCCTCCCATTCCAAGGCTCCAATCTCCTGGTTTAAGAATCTCATGCTTAAAGGCTTTGCCATATGCAAGCTCAGCGACAGTATTTGACCAGTCTGAGCGACTTCCTCCTCCTTGGTAGGCATATCCACGCAGAAAATTAACTTTTTTTGAGTTCTTATCTACATTTCTAAATCTAGGGATGTAAAAACCACAAGGTTTTCTTCCTGTATAATATTTGTCATAAAAACCAATGTATTTACCCCTTGCTCCACTTCCTAACTGATGGTCCATTATATTGTGACCTAATTCACTAGAATCATTTCCCATTCCGTTTGGAAAACGTTTGCTTTTAGATTGTAATAGAATTGCAGTAGATGCAATCGCTGAGGCACATAAGAAAATAATTTTTGATTCAAACTTAATAACTTCTTTGGTTATTGTGTCAATTACTCTAACTCCTGTGGCCTTCTGTGTGTTATTATTGAAAACAACTTCTGATACAATTGAGTGTGGTCTAATAGTTAGGTTTCCTGTTGCCTCTGCAATAGGAATAGTTGACGAGTTTGAGGTGAAAGAAGCTCCATATGGACATCCTCGCTTACACCTATTTCTATGTTGACAACTAGAGCGACCGTCACCAGGTTTTGTTCCTTTTGTAATATGGGCTACACGTCCACTAGTTAAAACTCTATCACTATATTTTTTAGCTATTTTTATTTTTAAGTGATTTTCAACACAATTTAATTTTATAGGCGGTAAAAAATGGCTGTCAGGAAGATGTGGGATATTTAATTTCTCACCACTTATACCAACAAATTTTTCGACGTGTGTATACCATGGTTCAATATCCTTATATCTTATAGGCCAATCAATTCCATATCCATCTTTAGCATTTGCCTCAAAATCTAAATCACTCCAACGATAGGTATGTCTACCCCATATTAATGATCTACCCCCAACTTGGGTACCCCTTATCCAATCAAAAGGTTTTGCCTCATCATAGTCGTATTCTGAATCTTTATTATAAAAATGACGATCAGTCTCATCAAACCTCCACCTTTTTTGCTTATCGTAGTGTTTATTTACAATTTCAATAGGTGTTTTTGAATTATTGGGTAAGTCCCAAGGATCCAAATGCATAGTTGGATAGTCTAAAACATGTTTGACCATTCGTCCTCTTTCTAGAACTAAGGTTTTTAGTCCTGCTTGGCAAAGTTCTTTGGCAGCCCAACCCCCACTAATTCCTGATCCTACAACAATGACATCATATTTATTTTTTTTCGAAGGGATCAAACTCATTTAAATAGATTTTAATGTTATTAAGTTAATGAAATTCTGATCAGTAAATTAAAATAAACTTAATAAGGATAAGGAGAAATCAAATCAATTATCAAAATAATTAAAACAAATCATATTAGTTTGATGAACAAATTTTATAATTTTACATACAACCTTTTTAATTATGCCTAGGATTGGAATCATTCTTACACTTATAGTATATGTTTTTATGGGTATATGTTTACTGCTGATGCCTTAGGTGTTGGTTATTTAGAATTACCTTTTTATTATACTAGTATATTATGCCCGCTAACTGATGACTAACCATTTTTAAAATTTTATTTTGATGAAATTGATTGATAAATTCGAGAAATTTTTGGATCGCGCTGCAGACCAAGTTGGGGGGTATAAAACTTTAGTTGTCTTGGCTTTAATTCTTGGTTACCTTTTGGGTTCTTTTTTTTCTTAGTCAACCTAAATCTTTTTTACAGATTTATAATATAAAAGTGACTTTCGAATATTATTTTTGTGCTTTCTTATAAGATTAATTCCTAAATTATTTTCTAATTTAATTTAAAATAAAATGAGTATTCCGCTAAAACACCTCTTTCATATTAACGCCCCGATAACAAGAGTATTTGAGGCAATTACCGAAATTGACCAAATGAAGTTATGGTACACTACAGAAATTTCAGGTCATTCGAAAGTTGATCAATTGATTAATTCCAAATTTGGATCCAGTGATTTTGTTGTCAAGGTATTAGCCCTCGAGGAAAACAAAAAAGTTGTTTGGGAGTGTGTTGAAACTAATCTTCCATTTGTGGGCCATACCTATACTTTTGAACTAGACGAAAATGATGGCAAAACAAGAATCAGATTTACCCATCTAGGATTTGAAGAACAAAATGACGCCTACGCAAACATGAATTTTAGTTGGGGTAAGTACTTGGAAAGCCTTAGGCAATATTGTCAAAAAGGTCTATCAGAAGCTTTTGGAAGCCTAGGTTACAGGTCCTGAGTGTTCTTGCATTATACCCTGTTTGTTTTTTTTCATTGTGAAATTTTTAGCCCTTAAACTTAAATGGAATTAAAGCTGTCTTACATGATAGATAAAGTGGATGTGTTGGTGATCCATTTTTATTGTGTTTGAAACATAATGGGTTTTCAAACATGTCTATGGTCCATTCGGGTAAATTTTCAGTATTGCCCCAGGCAAAAACAACTTTTACGCACTTTTCTTTCATTTTTTTTAAGTGTTTGATGTTGGAGGTGTCGTTAAAAATTATATTGTCCTTTAACAGCTTTGGATAAGGAGTGATGTAGGAGTGAAGATTACCCAAATAAAAGCCTCCAAAACCAAATTTTTTGGTAAAGTTGATTAGCTTTGAAACGGTTCTGTCATCAGTCTCAGCGTTAGCATAGGAAGGGTTGAGGAGGATATAGAGTAACACGGGTTTCTGTTGGTTCCATATTCTCCAAAGCTGGTACCTTCTATCATTTTCTTTAACTGCCCCTTTTATCATTAATCTTCAGCTTTTAAGCTCAATTTGACCTTTTCTATGACCGCTTGTCCAAACAAACACAATCCAGAATTTGTTATGATCAAAGCTAAGGTTCCACAAATGAACCAATTATCTCTCTCAGTGTACTTTAAGATAATGGCCTCTCCTAAAATTGATAAACCCATCCCAAACACTAGCAAACTAGAAATAGAATAAATCATCCATTTATTTTTCATTGTTTTTTTATTATGAAATTAACCAAAAAATCAAATCGACATAATAAATTAAGTTTTATACATTTATAAAAATATTCAGACAAAGCACCATTATTTAACTTTTAATCAATGCAAACTTATCATCTTGAAATTCTTCTACTGAGATTGATAGCTTTTGTAAAAGTTAATGAAAGGTTTTTTCATCACTTTTATTTCACTAGAAATGAAGCGTAGAAAATTCACCAAATCACTAACCGCTTCAATTACCTCGATTAGCCTTACCAATGGCTTTGGACATAATCATTTATCCTTTAGGAAGGAAAAACTTGGCATAGCCCTAGTGGGGCTTGGCAATTATGCTACTCGTCAGCTGGCTCCAGCACTATTAGAGACCCAAATGTGCGAGTTAAAGGGAATTGTTTCTGGAACTCCCTCTAAGATAGATCTTTGGAAAAAAGACTATAATCTTAAAGATCATCAAATTTATGATTATAATAATTTTGATAGTATTGCTAACAATGATGAAATAGATATTGTTTATGTTGTTTTGCCTAACAATATGCACAAAGAGTTTACCCTCCGGGCTTTTCAAGCGGGTAAGCACGTGATTTGTGAAAAACCAATGGCAATGAATGCTCAAGAGGCAGCTCAAATGATAGAGGCGGGGAAAAAAGCCAAAAGACAACTTTTTATAGGCTATCGTTTACACTATGAGCCACATCACCGTGAAATAATTCGCCTTTGCAAAACAGAAGCTTTTGGAAAAATTAAATTTTTTGAGGGAGGTTTTGGCTTCCGAATTGGAAACCCTAATCAATGGAGATTGAATAAAGCTTATGGTGGGGGTGCGTTGATGGATGTGGGGATTTATGTCATCCAAGCAGCAAGATATACCATAGGGCTAGAGCCCATCGCTATCTCTGCTAGGGAGTTTAAAACTGATCTTGTTAAATTTAAAGAAGTTGATGAGTTAATTACCTGGCAGATGGAATTTTCCAATGGAGCGGTAGCTAATTGCACTACTTCATTTTCTGCTTCTACTAATCATCTTTATGTAGCTGCGGAAAAAGGTTTAATAAGGTTGAGCCCCGCATATACCTATGGCCAATTGAGAGGTTATACTCGAAAATACAATTTTGATTTCCCTCAAATCAATCAGCAAGCATTACACATGGATGGGATTTCAAATTCCCTTATGAATAGTGTTCCTCATATGAATGTTGGGGGAGAAGAAGGCTTGAGAGATATGAAAATTATCGATGCAATTTTTGCTTCTATAAAGCAGCACGGGAAGCGTGTGATGATTTAATTTTTGAAAAATAATAATTTCAATTACCAAAAATCAGGAAATTGTAAAGGTTGTTTTAGTATACCTATTGATTCTTAAGGAGTTTAGCAGATGGTGGATCAAGATATAGGTCGACTGAGGTATGTTTTCTCAAAATTGAAGCAGGACAAGATTCAACAATTTCTCCCTCCAATGCGTTCTTTACTGCATTGGCTTTTCTTTCTTCGGGAACAAAGCAACAGATGTGTTTCGCACTCATAATGGTTGGGATGGTTAAGGTAAGTGCTGTTTTGGGAACAGTTTCAATACTTTCAAACCAGCCTTCATCAAACTGTTGCCTTCTGCATTCCTGGTCTAAAGCAACTATTTTAATCAATTTGTTATCATTAAAATCTGCCACTCCAGGATCATTGAATGCTAAATGCCCGTTTTCTCCAATCCCAATACAAGCAATGTCTATTGCGTGATTTTCTAGTAGTTGCGAATAATTTTCTATTATATCTTCCAAACTTTTATGGTCAGCATTGATTGGATAAAACTTTTTAGGGTTAATATGTCTAATGATGTTTTCTTTTAGATAACGCCTAAAACTTGCAGGATGGTTTTCTTTCAACCCTATGTATTCGTCCAAATGAAAAACAATGACCTTTTCCCAGGAAATAGCTCTTTCTCTGAGTGCTTTTAAAAACAACAACTGTGAGCTTCCTGTAGCCAATATAATATGGGCAATTCCATTGGCATTGATTGCTCTAGCGATAAGTTTTTCAATAGATTGAGCGGCTTGTTCAGCAAGTAATTCGTGTTCCTTTATGTTGATTTTCAAGGTGAAATTTTTAATGTTTTAATTTTATTCTGAAAATAATCTTTAAATCTAAAGTTAAAATAAAATTTGCTTATACCGTTTTTTTTAAAAATGAATATATTAGTGTTAATTATGACAAGAAAAATAATTATTTTCTTTTTACTGGGACTTTTTCTATTTTCTATCACTGGCTGTTCATTACTTCACAAAAGAGCGGCTTATGACAATTATGTTAACAGAAGTAAGAAAAAATAGTTGAAGAATACACTTTAAAGCGGTTTATTAATTTTTATCAAAATAAAATCAAATGAGAAATATTATAATTAGCGGATTAGTTTTAATAATCTCTTTAGTGCTATATTTTATCTATCCCATTTGGATCAACCCAAAAAGTCCAAAAGCAAAAGAATCACTCCATGTTGAGGAATTCAATATTGAAATTAGCTATTCAAGACCTTCAAAAAGAGAACGTTTGATCTTTGGAACTAAGGATCAAAAGGCGTTATTAAACTATGGTGAATATTGGAGATTGGGAGCCAATGCTCCCACCAAGATATCAATAGACAAGGATGTCAAGTTTGCTGGTAAAGATTTAAAGTCAGGTATATATTCAATGTATGCAGTTCCCTATAAAGATTATTGGGACATTACGTTAAATTCAAAAATAAACTCATCCGGATTTGAACGACCTGATTCTTCTTTTGATGTCTTTACTGTTGCAATAGCTGTAAAAACAATCTTTAGTTCTATGGAGCAATTTACCATCTCGCTTAAAAAAAGGGAATCAAATTTAGAAATGACTATGGAATGGGATAATTTACTAGCTGTTATTCCGATTGAACTTAACTAGTCCTTATGATTATTGCAAAACTATATATAGATTAGATTTTATTTAGAGATTATCTGATTGATTTTATTTACTTCCATTAAACCTAAATAATTCAGTTGTTTGTATGATTTAAAAACCTAAAAGTGTTAGGTTTTAAAGTTATTGTTTTTAATTCTTTATTAATTGATAAGCTAACGATCCCAGTTTTTCTTGGTCTGAGTATATTATTTGAAAAGTGAGTATGCAGTATATATTTGAGAGTATTTTTGTTATTTTCAAAAAAAACATCTCCGTGACCTGGTCCATTTTGGTTAATTTTTGCAAAATCTATCAAGGGGTTTTGTTTGGATTTTTTCCAAGGACCAGTAGGGGTTGAACTTGTCGCGTAACCTACAGCATATTTCGGACTTTTAAAATTATTTGCAGAATAAAACATATAATAAACCACTCCTATTTTTATTACAGATGGTCCTTGATTATTTTTAGGTGCCATATGATCAAGATCTTCCCATAATTGGTCTGCAACTAGGCACTTGGATGTTGTACCTTCTTTGATGCTAATTAAATCATTATTCAGTTCACTAACAAAAATTTGATTTCCATCTTTAAGTCTTTTAACATGATATAAATACCACTTTTCATTATCATAAAAGATGAATGGATCTATTTGTTTGACTTCTGATTTGTAATGGCTTTTAAATTGATCCCTGAATGGACCTAATGGACTTTCAGAAAATGCTATGGAAATATTTTCATTTGCGGTATAAACCATACAATATTTCCCTCCTTTTTTAAAAACCTGAGGAGACCAAAACCCTTTATTTCCATATGCATCGCCTTTTTTTAGTGCATATCCTCTTTGATTCCAATCCATTAGATTCTCAGATTCATAGACCAAAAATCCATTGTTAGTGCTGTCTATGCCACCTGATTTTGAGCCATATAGATAATACTTTTTATTTTCAACCAGAATAGTGGGATCGGCCAAATAAATTTCATTAGTGTTTACAAATTTGCAAGAATTATAAAGAAACCAAAAAACTATTAAAATTTTTAATTTATTAATTTTCAATTAAATAAGATTTTTTTTAGACAAATAGGTTTAGAATTCAGAAAAGATTAAATTTATTGATTCAAAACAAAAAATAAACATAAAAATTATGAATTTTAGATTTACAAAAAGGGAGATTCTATCCTTTTTTTACAAGAAGAATTTGTTTTTTCTTATTTCAGTATTGACTACTTTACCTTTAATTGCTCAAGAAAGTACAATATCTGGGGTTGTTTCAGATAATGAATCAGTTCCACTTCCAGGTGTAAATGTATTTATTAAAGGGACCAGTAATGGAGTAGCAACTGATTTTGACGGAAACTTTTCATTACAAGCTGATATAGGGGATATTCTCCAAATTTCATTTGTTGGATTTGAAACTCAAGAAATATCTGTAACGGACGAAAGCAGTCTTAGTATATCAATGACTCCAGATTATGCAAATCTTGATGAGGTTGTGATTACAGGCTATGGATCAACTGCCAAAAAAGATTTGGTATCCTCCATCTCACAGATTAAAGGAGAAGTCCTAGCTAATCAACCTGTAGCAAGAGTTGATAATATGCTTCAAGGTAGAGCTGCAGGTGTAAATGTTGTATCCACAAGTGGAGAGCCAGGAGCACCATCTGTAATTAGAATTCGAGGTATGAGTTCCATCAATGGAAACAACATGCCACTTTTTGTAATTGATGGATTTATTGCAGGGACAGATTTTAACCTTTCTAACTTAAACGTAAATGATATTGAATCAATCGAAGTTCTTAAAGATGCCAGTTCACTTGCAATTTATGGAACTAGAGGAGCTGCAGGTGTTATTTTAATTAATACCAAATCAGGTCTGTCTACACAAGAAGGTAAGATTGATGTTTCAATAAACCACTACTCATCAACTCAACAAGTCTTTAATTATCCAGAAATGGCTAGTCTAGGTGTATGGGCTGAGTATTGGAATGAAGGAGTAACTCTTGTGCCTGGTCCTGATGGGTTTGGTTTTAATGATCCTTCTCTCGCTGACATGGCCACGCATGCCCCTAATTGGGAAAGTATTACACCAACTGATTGGAGTAGCTTGATAACAAGAAATGGTAGAATTGATAACACAGATGTTAACATTAGCGGTAATTCTGGAAAGGCAAATTATTTTATTTCCTATAACAGATTTTTTCAAGAAGGTATAATTAAGGGATCAGGTCTTGAAAGAAACTCTTTAAGGGCAAATGTAGACCTTAATATTTCTGATAAAATAAGAACGGGAATAAGAATGAATGTCACAGATAGAAAGCAGGAAAATAATAAAGTCAATTGGCAGGGCGTCTATTTTAATCAACTTCCAATAATGGAGGTTTATAACGCTAATGGAACATATAATGGTTTAAACCCTGTTCGTGGATCATATATGAGAAATCCTGTCGCTGATATCAATGAGAGAATCGATCACAATTTTGTAACCAATGTAATAGCTAATGCTTATGTTGAAGTAGACTTGATCCCAGAGCTCACACTCAGAAGTTCTGTTGGCTCTAACTTAAATTTCAATAAATCAAATGATTATATTGCAAATATAGACCCTGTAAGGGCATTCCAAGGAGTTGGAGGAAAGGCAGATGTTGGATTTTCAAGAACAACAGGATTTCTAAATGAAAACACACTAACATTTACTAAGGAAATTGGAGCACATTCATTAAAGGTTCTCGCCGGTTTTACTATGCAAAAAGACACCTATTCTAATGTACGAGGAGGTGGCGCTGGTTACGCTAATGATGTTGTAACATTTAATAGTCTTTCACTAGGTGCTGATGCTGCTAGAAATATAATTGACTCTGGATATAATCAAAGAACATTTGAATCTATCTTGGGGAGAATAAATTATAGTTTTCGAGATAAATACCTTCTTACTCTAGTAGCTAGACGAGATGGTTCTTCAGTGTTCGAGACGGGAAAGAAATATGCTTTTTTCCCCTCCGCCGGAGCTGCCTGGAAAATAGGAGAGGAGGCCTTTTTAAAAGACAGTGAAATGATTAGTAGCATGAAATTAAGAGCAAGCTACGGTATAGTTGGTGAGCAAGGTGTAAATCCATATAATTCATTAGCAAGGTATGTTCCTAGAAACGTATTTTTTAACCAATCAATTAGCCCTGCAGTTATACTTGCATCTCTTCCTAGTACAGGTTTAGATTGGGAAAAAACATATCAAACAGATATTGGTTTAGAAGTTGGATTTGCAAATAATAGATATTCTATAGAGATTGATTATTATGACAAGCAAACTAAAGATTTATTATTACAAAAACCACTACCTGGAACTGCTGGAGATACAAGGCTTGAAAATGTCGGACAGGTTGAAAACAAAGGATTCGAATTTACACTTAATTCTGTAAATATTGAAAAGCCAAACTTTGTTTGGAGTTCTAACCTTATGATTTCAGCAAACAGAAATAAAGTAGTTAGTATAGGTGATGCACCTTTTATTGATCTTAGAAATCCCAATCATGCTCAGGCTGGTGCAGCTGCACTTAGGCTTGTTGCTGGAGAGACAATGCCTTCTTTTTACGGAGTTACTTATGAAGGAACATACAAATCGAAAGAAGAGATCATTGCAGATCAAAGAGAAGGAGTAGACCTAATAGGCGCTCCAAACTATGTTGATGTAAATGGTGATGGAAATGTTAATAATCTAGACTTTGTTAATCAAGGAAGCCCACAACCGGATTTTTATTATGGATTTAGAAACAACTTTACCTATAAAAACTGGACACTAGATGTATTTATTCAAGGTACGCAGGGCAATGAAATCTTTGATGCATCTGTTTATGAATTTTGGTTTGGTAGAGATGCTTCATTTAATCTTTTACCTATAGTTGAAGACAGATGGACTCCATCAAACCCTACTTCAGATATTCCAAGAGCTGGTACATCAGCCGGAGGTTACAGACCTAACAGTAGCGTAAACATTGTAGATGGCTCTTATGTTAGACTTAAAAATGTTACTTTAAACTACGATTTTGATAGAGTAGCTGGACTGCCATTTATTGATTCAGCTAGTGTTTATATAACTGGTAACAATCTACTTTTATTGACTGATTATCGGTGGGGAGATCCCGAGGTAAGTGATGGCGGAGCAGCAACAGTAGCGCAAGGTGTGGCAGATGATCAATATCCTTATTCCTCTTCAGTAGCTCTTGGTTTTAGGTTGAACTTATAAAATAAAAATGATGAAAAATATAATATTAAATTATACAAAACTTTTTTTAGTTATATCCCTATTTTTTGTTTTCTCAGCATGTGAAGAATATTTAGCTGAAGATTTCAGGGATGGCTTATCGCCTGCGACATTTTACAATAGTGATGCTGAGGCAATAATAGCTGTTAATGGAGCCTATTCAATGCTTACTGATGCAGGTTGGCATAGACACAGAGATCGGGTAGCTTGGTGGAATATGGCTACCGATGAAAGAAGCTCTACAAGAAATATCTTTAAAGAAGCTCACAACATTATTTGGGATGAAGGAGTTGGTGATGGTGAACGCATGTGGAATGTTTTATATGAGACGGTAAGAAACACCAGTGACGCAATTGCAAATATTTCAGGGAATGAAAATTTAACGCAAACAGCTATAGATCAATCCTTGGGTCAGCTATATGTAATAAGAGCGATGGCATATTATGATTTGACATGTGTTTGGAATGACGTTCCCTTTTATACTGAGATTCTTTCTCCTGAGGAATTGGCAACACTTGAAAGAACTCCTGCTAAAACCGTTAGAGATGCTATGATTACGGATTTACAAACAGCTTATGGACTACTTCCCGATTCATGGTCTGGAACGGACCTTGGTAGAATGTCTAAATGGGCAGCCAGAGCTTTAGAGGCCAAATTCCACATGTTCAATAAAAATTGGCAAGGGATGTTAACCGCTAGTAAAGATATTATTGATAATTCACCTCATACTTTGATGGATGATTTTGGGGATATTTTTGACTGGACCAATTCTGGTTTCACAAATAAAGTTAAGCCAGAACATATTTTGTGGATAGACTTTACTGGTTTACCTGCGAGTGGTTTAGGAACCAATGGAGAAGATAATTTTCAAGGTGGACATGATTTTGTTCCAAGACTTCGGGACGAGCCTAAGGACAAGAAAGGTAGGCAACCGGAACTTAAGGCTGCACTAGCAGCAAACGGTCATGAATTTGGCGGATATGGTGGTGCTTCACCCCTCCCTCTTTTGGCTGATAGGTCATCTTGGGATACTGGTGATTTAAGGTATGATAAGACATTTACTCAAGAATACGAGGGAATACCACTAAAGTTTGTTTACTGTAATAAATTATGGAATTTAAGTGCAGAATTTTCACCAAGAGGTAATGTAAATGCAAATGTTGTTATGATAAGATTAGCAGATATTTATCTTATGGCTGGTGAGGCTGAAAATGAACTGAATGGTCCAGACAATGCATATCAGTATGTAAACAAGGTTCGTGAGAGAGCCTTTGAACCTGATCAGCCATGGAGTGGGATGACTCAAGCTGAGTTCAGGGTGGAGATCCAAGAGGAAAGAATGCATGAACTTTGTTTGGAGAACCACAGAAAACCTGATCTTGTAAGATGGGGTATTTATGTTGAGAGAATTAGAAATACTCAGTTTCAAAAGCACAATGCACAGGCAGCAACAAATGTTCAAGAAAAACATAGATATGCTCCTATTCCGCTTAGTGAAATTCAATTAAATCCTAATCTGTTGAATACCGATCCGACAAACAACGGATATAGATAAAAAATTGATTTGTCTTTAAAAACCAGTGTAGAAATACGCTGGTTTTTTTTTATCATTAATCTTTAATATTAATAAGCCACCAATATTATATTTTGATAAAAAAATAATGATATAATTATATATAAAATTGAGAGGTATTAGAATTTTTGAAGCAATTTTTAGTATTCCTTTGAAAAAGAGAAGTAAAAGCTTAATTGTTTTTTTATTATTGATAGCTTTTAGTGTTGTTTCTCAGGTAGGAAATACATCATTGATGGATTGGGAAGTTGTGGCTGAATTACCTTATGAGAGAGGCCTTCCAAGCCACGGGTATGCAGGAAGTTTTGCTGGAATTAGTAATGATGTAATGTTAATTGCTGGAGGTGCAAATTTCCCAAACGGCATGCCTTGGGAGGGGGGTAAAAAAAAATGGAGTGACAAGATTTTTGTCCTGACAAAAAAAGGGGACAAGTATCAATGGCATAACAAAACATTTAATTTACCTCATGCCCTTGCATATGGATACTCTATAACGATACCCGATGGAGTATTGTGTATTGGTGGCCGTGATGCTTCCCAGTTCTATTCCGATGTTTTTTTGATGAAGTGGGATGAAAACAGTGAAAGAGTCATCATTCAAAATTTTCCATCACTGCCTATTCCTTTAGCCCATTTATCAGCCAGTATTAATGATAAAAAAGTGTACGTGGCAGGAGGTGAATATATGGGCAATACAACAAGTAGTTTCTTCTCTCTGGACCTTAGCAGTGTCTATTCATCGGAATCCAAGTGGATTGAGCTTGCATCATTACCAGGGGCGACAAGAAGTTTTTCTGTTTTACAATCTCAGTCAAATGGAACAGAAGATGGATTATATTTATTTTCAGGGAGATCATATGATACAGATGGTTTCTTAGAAATTTTATCTGATGGATATTTCTATAGTCCATTAAAGAATAATTGGGAATCAATTGGAGAAGAAATAAATTTTCCTGTTATGGCTGGTAATTCTTTCGAATCGGGTTTGGAATTTATTTTTCTTCCTTCAGGAACAAATGGTAATGAGTTTTTAAAATTAAAATCACTTCAGGATTCGATTAAAGAGTTTGATAAAAATGGAAATACATTTGAACTAGATTCATTAAATAACCAGCTTAGAAATAGATTGATTAATCATAAAGGATTTTCTAAAGATGTATTAGCATTTAATACAATCACTAAAACCAAATTAAAAGTAGCAGAGCTTCCTTATGGTGTAGTTACTGCGCCAATTGTTAATTGGAGTAATGATTTCTTTATTGTTAGCGGAGAAATTAGTCCTGGAGTTCGAAGTCCGTCAATTTTGAAAGGTCACATTAATTCAACAAAGGGTGTTTTTGGCTGGGTAAATACATTGGTGCTTATAATTTATTTTGTATTACTTCTTTTTATTGGATTTTTCTTTTCAAAAAGACAAAAAAGTACTGACGATTATTTTAAAGGAGGTGGACGTGTTCCTTGGTGGGCAGCTGGGATGAGTATATTTGGTACAGGGCTAAGTGCTATCACTTTTATGGCCATACCTGCCAAAGCATATGCAACTGATTGGGCTTACATATGGATTAATGCTGGAATTTTATTAATAGCCCCTTTAATTATTAATTATTTCATTCCTATTTATAGAAAATTGAACATCACTTCTGCATACCAATATTTGGAATTAAGGTTTAATGTTGTTCTAAGACTAATTGGGAGCATGTCTTTTATTCTTTTCCAAATTGGTAGAATGGGGGTTGTTTTATTTTTGCCTGCATTAGCGATCAATGTTGTTACAGAAATCGATATATACACTTGTATTCTATTAATGGGCCTACTGAGCTTATTATATACTTTGATGGGAGGAATTGAGGCTGTGATATGGACAGATGCCATGCAAGTTGTTGTTCTTATGGGGGGAGCTTTTTTAAGCTTATTCTTAATAGTTTCTGATATTGATGGAGGTTTTAATGAAATTATAAATTCAGCTTTAGAGAACAACAAGTTCAATGCTTTTAATATAATACTTGATTGGGATAAGCCTACATTTTGGGTTGTTCTTTTTGGTGGGTATTTCTCTGCCCTAGCAACCTACGCAAGTGATCAAACAATGGTCCAAAGATATTTGACTACGGCTGATAAGAAAATGGCTGTTAAAAGCCTGCTAACTAATGCATGGTTGACTATTCCAGCTACACTTTTATTCTTTTTCCTAGGGACTTCGTTATTCGTTTTTTTTAAACAACAACCTCAGAATATGAATTTTTCAATGAGTAACGGGGACGCTGTTTTTCCCTGGTATATTGTTAATGAGCTCCCAAATGGTGTTGTTGGACTATTGATAAGTGGAATACTCGCTGCTGCAATGTCCAGTGTTAGTAGTAGTATTAATTCAGCTGCAACTTCATACTCAGAAGATATTCATTTTAGGTTCTGGAACGCAAATAATAAGTTGAGGCTTGCTAGGATAGCTACATTGTTAATAGGACTATTAGGAATATTAGTTGCTTTATTTATGGCTGAGTTTGAAATTAAATCTTTGTGGGATGTTTTTCAAAGGGTTTTAGGATTAATAATTGGAAGTATGAGTGGACTCTTTATTTTGGGGGTTTTTTTCAAAAAAACGAATTCAAATGCTGCAATACTTGGTTTTACAGGTAGTTTAATTACTCAGATATATATATCCAATTATACTAATATACATTTGTTATTGTACACTGCTTCAGGAATGCTAACTTGTATATTAGTAGGACTTATGGGGAATTTTATTTTTAATTTAAAACTAAAATGACAGTAAAAATTAGGACTGATTTCATTAAAGAGTTAATACTGTTTTTAAGTATTTTTTTTCTTTTTAGCTGTGAATCAATAGATTCAAATGAAAAGAAGCCTAATATTTTATTTATCGCCATAGATGACTTAAATGATTGGGTTGGTTATTTGGGAGGACCCCCACAAGCCAATACTCCAAATATTGATAGGCTTATAAAAAGGGGAGTGGGGTTTAGTAAGGCGTATACTGTTGCACCTCTTTGCAATCCCTCTAGAGTTGCGCTACTGACTGGACTTTACCCATCCTCCACCGGAGTATATGGAAACCGTAATAATTTTAGAAAAACTCTTCCTAATGAAATAACATTAATGCAATATTTAAAATCAAATGGTTATACCACTAAAGGAGGTGGTAAAATATTCCATCAA
>MDTG01181976.1_pt1 | contig 31562 bp, 26 predicted proteins | sample 811421 | NCBI WGS metagenome assembly MDTG01 (sample SAMN05326645, study PRJNA326480) | marine metagenome | isolation source: seawater | place: Pacific Ocean: South East | collected 2011
CAATGGCAAGATCAATAAAAATTATACCTCGCTGTAGCACCTCACGACCCATTGGCCCATGAACAAGAACTATAAGCAGAGTTGCTGCAAACGGTGCACCCAGGACATTCGCCCAATCAACGAGTGGCATATGCTTTTTCTAGATTCTCAAGAATTGTCTCGAACAAAGTAGTCAATTGCTTAATTCCAGAACCACGTTTTACCGTAAAGGGTAATACTATAGCAGGAATGCCTGTTTTGTTTGATAACCATTTCGATGGTCGATCATCGTCAAAAGGTGTCCTAACTATGACTTTTACCGCTTCCCTTTTGCTTTTTGCCACTAATTTACGAAGGTAACCAGCCGAGGGAGGTATACCAGGTTTTTCTTCCAATGAGGCTACTTGTCTTAGTCCCAACCAATTTATTAAATACGACCATGATTTATGATGTACTATTATCGGCATATTCTTCAATTTAGTAGCCCGAAACTCCCAATTTTTTATATTTGTATGCCAGGTTTTTGAAAAAGTGTCTGCATTACTGTTAAAGACTAAGCCATTTTTTGGGTCTATTATTGCCAGGCGCCGGGCTAATTCTTTCGACAATATAATAAGATTTCTCGGGTCTAAATGGAGGTGCGGATTTCCTTCTGGATGGATATCTCCTAGGCTTCTGTCTATCACAGCCGGTATTTCTAGAACATTGACATACTCGAACGCCATGAAGTTACCGACCTTTGTAGGTTGTACTTCTGTTCGGGCGCCTCGCTGCATGAGAATTGGCAGCCATCCAACCTCCAAACCAGCACCCGAACAAAAGACAATCTCAGCAGAACGAATTTTTGCAATCAAGCTTGGGCGTGCTCTGATGTAATGTGCATCCTGAACTTCACTGGTTGCAGACCACGCTTTGATGTTTTTGTCTCCAATGACTCTCCCCAGAGCAGACCATTCTGGCTCACACGCAAATAAATTTACCTTAGAGGAAACCTGTGAGGGTAACAGAGTGGCACAAAACACAACCCAAACTAAATATTTTCTCATTTTTCAAATCCTAGTATGCATGAGCTCCATGGGCACCAATACTGAATATATATTGCAAAATAAACTGGCTATCATGCTGCCCATTGCTTAATTCTTCCTTATTGAATTGAGCACGAATCCGACCAAATTCACTATTTGTCCAGTCAGTCATGAATGACAATGCCATAGGATCATGCCCAGATGCATCCACCGCACTTCCTGATAAACCTGACGGGGCTTCTGCTGGAAACATTTTTGAATATCTTACACCAGCGCGCCAAGAAGGATTAAATTTATAAACTCCTTGAGCATAAAAGCCGGTGGAGTCGTCATCGAATGCAATTGTACCTGTACCTGCTTCGCTGTCGTTATATGTTCCATCCTCTCTTCTACTAAAGTACTCTCCCTGCAGAATTAATTCTGAGCTACGCGGATTTCCGGTTGGCGCCCAGGTATAACGAAGATCAGCCACGTAGAGATCAGACTCACCAGAAAATGTTACATTACTCTCATTACTAGAACGTGAATGCACGTCAGCTTGAAGGGTATAAGCTCCTACACGCCAGCTCTGGTTGGAACCGATATCACCACCAATTCTTCCAAATGCCGAGTATGAGTCACTACCACTGCCATTACCGCCAGGAAAATCACGCCCACGGAAAAGACCACCGCCCACCTCGACAAATAATTTATCGGTGGGCAAGACATAATTGACCTCAACTCCTTCATCATTAAAAGCTTTATTGAGGTAAATGCGATTTGGAAGAGGCCTATCTGCAAAATCATCAGCGTGTGCATGATGTTCATTTAAATAGCCCATAGTCCAAAATTTCTTACCACCAGTAATTCTTACTCCATTCGGAAGTCCAGAGTTTGCGAGCGTTTGAAAATATGCTTCCTCTAATTCAACTTTGTCAGATCCATCTTCAAAAACTATTGCCGCTGTCATAGCTCCATAAAATTTATCATCCACATTTGCGGCGAAATTCAACTCCGTTTCACCCAAGGCAAGGCCTTCGCGCCCGCGTTCTCCCTCATGTGCCACACCAAAGCCACCAATCTCTGCTTCGCCAGAGTGAGAGAAAGAGGATGCCTTTCCATTAAAAACAACCCCGACAGATGGGTTAAAAGAATTATTTTTTATTACTTTTTTTATAGTCGCTGGTTTTGATTTTTTCTTAATGTTACTTTGATTTTTTTGTATTCCCTGCAGCTTGCGTTCAAGCGCTTTGATACGAATTTCATAAGCTTTTTGGACCGCTAAGATTTCGGCCTGCATTTTTTTTATATCTGTTTTTATTGTTGCATATGCAATTGAATTAAAGAACACAAACGAAGTAATCGCCGCAATTGCTCCCGTGATGATTCTCATTTTATAACCTTTTTTAATATGTAATGTTATAATGTAACATATTAAAAAAATATTTAGTTGTCAACACAATACCAAGCCGCTGTCTAAGCGATCATTTTTGATAATTTAATATGTAATCAGATAAATCTATGTTTTCTGAGCCAGGAACGCTTATTTCATCTGGGTAGTTATCCTTACGTGTGGCATCAATACCCGTTTTAGTTACTAAATGGAACCCACCAGCAGGATTATAAGAGGAAGGGTCTAGAGGAGAGCCTTTAGCGTAAGGTACCGTAAAAATATCTCTGTCAGCTCGAACTCTAGTTGCTATCGCATGAAAAACCTCGGTGTCGCTATAAACGTCAACGTCCTTATCGACAATAACAACAAATTTCAGAAATGGATCCGCCACAAATGCGGCCATAGCAGCCTGTTTTGCCTCACCTTCAATCATTCTGTCTATCGCTATGAAGCACATGAATCGGAAACGACCTGATCTGGGAACAGAAATCTTAGTTACGGTTGGACAAGCAATCTTCACGGTATTTTCTATAAATGGAGTTCTTATTATACCTGATAATAGAAGATTGTCGGTGTGCCCAACAAATGCATTTTGATATAATGGTGAACTTCTGTGCGTGATGGCCTTTATTTCTAATATTGGATTTATACGTTCAGGGCCGTAAGTGCCAGGATATTCGCCAAATGGAGCTTCTGATCGCCGCTCGCCCGGGATAGTTTCACATTCCAGAACGATTTCAGCATGAGCAGGCACTTGAAGCGGTATTGTCTTACAATCTACAATTTGGACGGGTCTCTGCATCATGGCTCCCGCTAAGTGCAATTCGTCAACTTCCATAGAAGAAAAACAAAGAGAACCGATAAAAAATGCTGGATGATGACCAATAACTATAGCCACAGGACAAGGCCTTCCCTCATTTTCATATTTCTTCCAAATAACATTCGCATCCGCCGTCTCTGAAAACTGTACACCAAGAATATTTTTTTCGTGTACCTGATGACGGTATATTCCAACGTTATTAATGCCTGTGACTGGATCACACATAACGGATAAACCCGCCGTTATAAATTTACCTGCATCCAACGCATGATATTTACAGATCGGGAAACGCCCAATATCAATTTGATCACCCGTTAGAACCATTTCTTGCACAGGCCCAATGCCAATAGGCTCAGGAGGAATAGGGTTCATCTGTCTGGTTGCACACTCAGCAAGGAATGCATCAATGTCGCCCGTCTCCATCCCCAAAGCATAACGCAGACGTTCTAACCCAGCATGCATATTAGCAACTAATGGTACATTAGAATCCTTTAAATTTTCGAAAATAACTGCTTCAAAATGGTTATCCATTTCTAGACGATGCAAGATACCAGACACGCCAAATTCTGGATCCACTTCTTTCTTTATATAAATTAACTCTTCAGGGTGATTATCTTCTAGAAATTTTATATAGCCACGAAGATCAGGCGAATATCGTAAATAGGAACCTTTGAACATTAATTTCCCCCCTAATTACTATGTTGGTGCTATCAAAAGTTTTTGCCTTATTTTTATTTTCTTCTGCAAACGCAATAATAAGTTTTTAGCAGGTCAATTTTATATTTTTCCGGCGGAATAATCTATGGTCGACCTATTCGCAAGTATTGTTAAATACTTTTTGTCCACCTCATGGTTTAATTAGGCTTTATCTCTCTCATTTAACAATATCAAAACTACGCCGCAATTGTGAAAGCAAATAGTAAATGCATGTCAAGCTAAGTTTTGGAATAGCCGATAGTTCAGTGATGCCTTACAAACACCAATGTAACTTTTAATAAAAATATAGGTTGAGATTTTGCTATAGACGTGAAGATACTTGTTGCTGGTTTGTAATGTTTATAGCTTAGTCATTTTCAGGCATTTAAGCCTGTTCTGCTGTTGTTTGCAAACGCCTACTTTTAATTATTAAATCTTCTATCAGTATTACCAAAGCCCTTATATTCCTATTACCGGTTGCAGTAAACGAGCTGCAAAACTCTTGAAATGAAGCGGCGAGTCTGTAACCGCGAGACAAATACAATCATTCCCTGGAACTGCGTAAGGTTGATGCATCAAACTCTCGTTTGCTTGTTGAAAATCACCACGACTGTAAACACCGGTGTGATCCTCAAACGCACCATCCAGTACAAGAGTCATTTCTTGCCCACTGTGTGTATGCTCAGGAACAGGCTTGCCGGCAGGGATTTTTAACAACCTAGCAACAGTGCCACTTTTGCTGGCCAGCACCAAGGTTTGCTGTGCTGAAGATCCGAACTTTCTCCACTTTAAATCGTCCACATCTCCGCCCGCACAACTACGCAGAGGCTCTGGGAGACAAAACTTATCTACTTTTTCTTCTGACGCTTCTAATTCTTCGTCATCATCACAGCATTCATTGTCAATAGTTACCGCAATTTTTTCAAATAAATTCGTTGAAACTTTTGTCCCCTCAACTTCACTAAGAAATTTCCCGGCAACTGCCTCCATGTCAGATACAGTCCGACGTGATTGTGGGCAGAGAGAGAGATGCGTAGCGACGGCTAAACTCCACACCTCGTTAAGCGAACCAGACACGTAATCAAGCAACACTTCTTCACTTGGATAATGCGTAATTTTCATCTAATATCTCCAATATCCGCCCTGATATGTTTCATGGCCAGCCTAATCCTTGACTTAACAGTACCTAACGGTATCTTTAACCTTTCCGCTACCTCTGCATGAGGAAGCTCTTCCAAAAAAGCTAATTTAAGAACCGCCTGTTGTTCAGGCGAGAGTGAATTAATACTATTTCTCAATGTTTTTGCCTCCTCATCCCGCGTAATAACGTCAGATGGTTGAAGTTCTGCTTCTGGTACGAAAGCTGGATCCTCAAAATCTGGTTCAGGTCGGTGTCGTTTGCGCAACAAATCAATACGCTGATTTCTAGCAATGGTGTAAATCCAAGTACTTGCAGAAGCTTTGGTGGGATCAAACTGCCCAGCCTTCCGCCAAATTCGTATAAATGTCTCCTGAACCACTTCCTCTGCAAGCTCAGTTCCAACACCATTACGCATTGCAAATGATTTCAATTTCGGAGCTAACAATTCAAACAAACGTTTGAACGCATTCCTATCTCTATGTTGAGCCACAGCATCGAGACACTCTCCAACTGAGTCAGAAGTTTTATCTTGCAACACGGTCCGTTTCTTTTGCCTGGTTAATGTTAATTTTTTCCCAAAAACTTTTTTATCTTTAGCTTTATTTGAAATTGATACCGCTTGCGATCCTATGTAAGCAGGCCGTTTACAATCAATGCTACTTGGATTTATTATTTGTATAGTCATATGATGTGTACGGTTAAAAATTTTACTTGGATCACTCTCCTTTAATTATATATTTACATAAAACGTTAATGTGTCTTTAACACAAATTCAAGTAACTAAATGACTTCAAATCAAGTAACACAAAAACTCAAGGTGGCAATAGTCGGATCAGGAGTAGCGGGTCTTTCAGCAGCTTGGCTATTAGGTAAAAATCACGACGTAACATTGTATGAGAAAGAAAGCGTTCTCGGTGGTCACGCACACACCTTACACATCATTGATAATGGGCGAGTACTACCTGTTGACACTGGTTTTATTGTATATAATGAGGTTAACTATCCACATTTTTCGAGTCTTTTAAAACACCTTAAAGTCCAAACCACTCCCACTACGATGTCGTTTGCTGCATCGCTTAATTCTGGAAAACTTGAATATGCAGGAACAAATTTAAACGGTTTGTTTGCCCAGAGAGCTAATATTTTAAACCCAAGTTTCTGGCGAATGTTAATTGATTTCAACAGATTTCGACGTCAGGGGCCGAAACACTTATCCAAAATAGACGCCAATGAAGTTTCACTCGGTCAATATCTTTTACTCAACAATTATTCTTCTGATTTTGTTCAATACCATATTTTGCCGATGGCGGCAGCGATCTGGTCAACCAGGGTCAAAGATATCGAAAACTACCCTGCTGCTTCCTTTATCAATTTTTTTGAAAGTCACGGATTGTTGAAGTTGTTTGGAAGACCCCAATGGAAAACCATTACTGGGGGAAGTTGGGAATACGTTCGACGTTTATCAATGGAGTTTGAAGGAACAATTTATTATTCCAAGGTACAACACATTCACAGAGAACCCGATAGTGTGATCGTAGTGGAGGCAAATGGAAATAAAAGACCATATGACCATGTTGTTCTGGCGACCCATGCTGACCAAGCCCTAAAATTAATCAATAACCCAGACAGCAAGGAAACTGATTTACTTCAAGCATGGAATTATACTCATAATACCGCTCTTTTACATTCTGATTATAGATTAATGCCTAAAAACCGGCGTGCATGGTCAAGCTGGAACTTCATTCAACGGGAAGAAAATAACATTCAATCACCACTTTGTGTTACATATTGGATGAATAGTTTACAACACATACAGTCAAGTTCTCCGTTGTTTTTAACGCTCAATCCTCCTACAACCCTAAAACTTGAAAATGTATATGCTAGTTTTTCATACCGACATCCCCATTTTGACTCTTCTGCATTAAGTGCTCAGAAAAACCTGTCGGGCTTACAAGGTCGAAATTGCACATGGTTTTGTGGAAGTTACTTTGGGTATGGGTTCCACGAAGATGCTTTAAAATCTGGATTGTCAGTTGCAGAAAAACTGGGTGGCTTCTCAAGACCGTGGAAGCTGCCAGCTAGAAGCAATCAGGTTGAAGCATTGAAAACTAAATGAATTGGAAATTCCAAAGATGAATTCGTTAATTTATAAAGGAATAGTTATACATCAGCGTTTCCGGCCCAAAACACATAGGCTGGTTTACAATCTTTTTTCTCTTTTACTTGATCTAGACGAACTTCCAATGCTTGATAAGAAATTGTGGTGTTTTAATTTTAATCGTCCGGGTATTATTTCATTCCGAAACCGCGATCATGGACCTCTTGATGATAAGCCACTGAGGTCTTGGGTTGAAAAACGACTAGAGGAAGCGGGCATTCGAGAAAATATCGATAAAATAGAATTACTATGCCATCCACGCATGTTCGGTTACGTTTTCAATCCACTTAGTTTATATTTTTGTTATGATAAAGGAAAAAATCTATTCGCAGTGATGTACGAGGTTTGTAATACTTATTACGAAAGGCATACATATATTTTGCCTGTCAGCAAAAGAGATCAAAGAATTATTAATCAAACTTGCCCAAAAAATCACTACGTATCTCCGTTCATTGACATGGCAGGATATTACAATTTCCGCGTGGCTCCTCCAGATAAAACTGTAACAGTTGCCATAAGGCATGAAAACATGGGTGAATTACTCTTGTCAGCATTTTACAAAGCATCAGCCGTCGATTTAACAAATCTGACTCTTTTGAGGTGTTTGCTGATTTCGCCGTTTCAATCATTTAAAATTATTTTCGCTATACACTTTGAAGCTGCCAAAATGTGGCTTAAGGGTTTTCCGACATTTAAACACACACCAGCGCAGAAGAAGTCAACTACGAGCATTCATACCGCAGAACCAAAAAGAGGAAATTCTCCATGAGCACAGTATTTACCTCCGTTTCTGGGCGGAGTATGAAAAACCGTTGGAAAGTTTGGCCAGAAAAGTTCGTTTGTCGAATTCTTTCAAAAATTTCCTGTGGGTCCATAAAAATCAAAATGCCAAGTGGTCGGGTATTTCGATATACTGCAGATCAAACAGGCCCAGCGGCCGAAATTCATGTGTGTAGATGGAAATTTTTACTCAACACCTTATGGGGAGGGCATAGCGAATTTTTTGAGGGTTACCTACGCGGTGATTGGGTAACCAATGATCTTTTTTCTCTCCTTCTTTTTGGTGAGAGAAACAAAACCTGCATTGATGAGATCTTTCATATTTCACTCGGACACCGTTTTATTAACCGAATAAGTCACAGTGCTAATAATAATTCACGAAAAGGAAGCCGCAGAAATATTGCAGCACATTATAATTTGGGCAATGACTTCTACAGGCTTTGGTTAGATAATGGTATGACATACTCCTCGGCATTATTCAAAAACGATTTCCAAACACTCGCTGACGCACAACAAAATAAATACCAAAGGCTTATAGACATAGCTCAACTCAAAACCGGAGACCGAGTTCTGGAAATAGGATGCGGTTGGGGTGGGTTAGCGGAAGTAGCCGCGCGTGATTACGGATGTACTGTTACAGCACTAACGCTTTCCAAGCCTCAAGCAGATTATTGTGAGAAGAGATTTAAGAAACTTGGTTTAGAAGATCGTGTTAAAGTACTGTTAAAAGACTATCGAGATGTCGAAGGTCAATTTGACAAAATAATATCAATCGAAATGCTTGAAGCTGTGGGAGAAAAGTTTTGGCCGCTCTATTTTAAAACAATCCGAAATCGACTAGCACCAGGTGGAAAAGCAGTAATTCAATCTATAACAATCGACGGTGATAAGTTTAAAAAATATCGGAAAAATCCAGATTTTATTCAAAAATATATATTTCCGGGTGGAATGCTTCCGTCGGAATTTAAAATAGAAAGCTTGTCAGATCGCATGGGGTTAATAATTAAAAATCGCTTCTTTTTCGGTGACTCTTACGTGAAAACTCTGCGACTCTGGCATGATGAATTCACTAAAAATTGGACCCATATTAAAACTTTAGGGTTTGATGAAGATTTCAGGCGGAAGTGGACATATTATTTGAATTACTGTGCAGCTGGTTTTCAGAGTGGGCGAGTAAATGTCGGACATTTTTTGTTCGAACATAAATTGAAAAATAAATGACATTATCGTGATCCAAATAAGCTTTAAACACGTAAGTACAGCCAGTTTAATAGGGATGTTTAAAAATTGGATAAGTAATGAATGTTTTACCTCACACAGAGAAAAATTGCGAAGAAGTGTTTCGATTAGAGCACTATTTTGAAGGTTATACTTTCGCTGAAGGAGTTTTCGAGGATCGATTTGGTAAGGTGCGGCAGCGATTTATTGTGGATATAGAAGGATTTGTAGAAAATTCTAACTTAACTTTAGATGAGACTTTTAAGTTCAACGATGGTCGTGAAGAAACGCGAATATGGGAAATTAAACCAACAGGAAATGGAACATACTTAGGGGAAGCTGCTGACGTTGTAGGTTATGCCAACGGCAAAATTATCGGGAATTTATTGCAGTGGCAATATGAAATGTTGCTTCCCATCGGCACCAAACGAATTCGGGTTCATTTTAATGATGAGATATGGCTTTTAGGAAGCGGTCAACTTTTAAATAGGGCTCGCGTAAGCAAATTTGGTATCTTATTGGGGACTGTGACAATTGTTTTTTGTAAACCACATTCGTCGTTTATGTCTTTGCCAGCTTGGCAGCACGCCGATACACAAAACGCAGCAATCTCCCGACAATAGGTATTTTTACGAAAATATTTTTGCCGGGATCCCAGTAATCAAAGTGTTCGGAAACCAAACCCTCCGCACTAAATTTAATGTGCGAGACTCCGGAGAAAGTTGAAATCGATCCCAAAACCTGCGCTGAAAAAGTCCACAAAATGACTGTTTCTCGTTCGTTTTCCAAAATATTGTCGACTGTGAAATTTACGCGTCTTGTTTTGTCAAACATATGCCTAAATACACTTTTTAGTTTGCTTGAACCAACAATATCGAAAAATGGATCGATGAAATGGACATCATTGGTTACATAATTGTCTAATTCATCTAAAGAATTAAGCGAGAGGGTTTCAAGAAAGTTTGCATAACGCCTCGATTGCGTCATTGCTTCTTTCCCATAAAGCGCATCATACGGAATAAAATCCAGTTAGGACAAATTCGCAAGACCTTCATAATCATAGCAAAACGCAAAGGGAAAGTGATTTCAAATTTATTGCCGTTCAGACCCTTCACAATTAAGTCCGCCGCAGCAGGTCCAGAGAGAAGAAATGGCATCTTGAAATCATTTTTTTCTGTTAACGGGGTATCCACAAACCCTGGATTTATAAGAGAGAGTTTTATTCCCGCAGCTTCAAGTTCTAGCTTTAACGCCTCAGCCATATTTATAAGACCGGCTTTGGTGCATCCATAGGCTGCAGAGGTCGGCAGTCCCCTGTATCCAGCCACCGAGCCCATAATGGCTATATGACCAGCCTTGCGCTTTAAAAAAAAAGGCAAGATTGCGGCCAGTCCAAACACTGTACCCATTACATTGGTTTCGACAAGGTCACGAAATACTTCCGATGAAAAATTGTGAATGGAAATTGGCTTATAAGTGCCAGCATTAAATATAGCCAAATCAATTTTTCCAAATTCTTTTTCGATTTTTTGCACAGTTTGAATATTAGCCACCTCATCCCTCACATCTAAAGGATAAATACCAAACTCACAGCCAGGTAAGGTGCGATTTAATGCTAATAAATCACTTTCTGTGCGTGCGCTTATCGCAACTCTCCAACCAATTTCAGCAAGACGAAGAGCCGTTGCCCGCCCGATACCCTTGCCTGCACCAGTCACCCAAGCACATTTAGACATGTATTAAATACTCTTTAATACCCATTGGATGTAAACTCTGCTATAACGTCAGAATCAACACCTTAGATCAACTGTAGGTAAAAACAAAGTTCCAAGAAACATTTCCACACATTATTGCAATCGGGTATTTAAATGCAATTCGGTATCAACTTGATAAAAACAATTTATGAAAAAGTTATCTTGTTATGTTATGTGGATTTTTTCGCAAGTCATATTAATATAAAAAATAACAGGAGGATCCGATGGACAAAAAAAAAATATCGAAAATCGAAAAGAATTGTATAGAAAAAGGAATGCGTATGACTGGACAACGACGAGTTATTGCACGAGTCCTGTCAGACTCTCAAGATCATCCAGATGTTGAGGAAATCCATAGGCGTGCTGCAAAACTGGACTCTCAAATCAGTATCGCGACCGTTTATCGTACTTTGCGTCTTTTTGATACAGCAAATGTAATCGACCGCCTCGAGTTTGGTGATGGCCGAGCCCGCTATGAACTAAATAACGAAATAAACCATTATCACCTTTTAGATGTCAAATCCGGTAAAGTGGTTGAATTTGAAAATCAAGAAGTCGATCGCAGGCTAAACGAAATTGCCTTGAATTTAGGGTATAGATTAATGGGTAACCGCCTAGACCTTTACTGTACTTCTTTGAAGCCAGATAGTAATGAATAAAACTCTATTTTTTGCCTCGCTGCGACGCATTTAATAGCAACACCGGAATAAGTCCGGCTATAACGATTCCAAGTGCAGCTAATGCCGCTTCTTCAAGTAGTTCATCTTTTGCAAACTGATATACAAAGGTCGATAGAGTTTCAAAATTAAACGGGCGAAGCAACAAAGTCATAGGCAACTCCTTCATCACATCCACAAAAACCAAAAGCCCCGCAGCGATCATGGAATTTCGTAACAATGGAGGACCGAGCGACAGCATTGTAGAAGTAAAACTACGGCCAGAAATAAATCCTGCACTCATAATATTTGGGGACAAACCGTTCACACCTGCACCCATTGCCCCGTAGCCTATGGCCTGAAACCTAATAATATAACCAATAATTAACAATACCGTACTGCCAATCAAAAAAGAGATTGGTTCTATGTTGAATATGTTTTGGAAAATCATCTGAGATACCGAGTCGATTGCACCAGAGAAAGCGACCACTCCTATAGCAAGAACAACCCCTGGAAAAGCGTAGCCCGTGGCTGATATGGCTGTAATAAATTTCAAGAATGGATGTTTTTTATAGGTAGTTGTCAACACCATCAAACTAGAAATAAAAACGATACATAATGCAGAAACTGCGGAAACTATTAATGAATTTGAAGCCGCTGTTATTAGACTTGGAAAGTCTGTTACAGATAATCCTTTAAAAACAAATATTGCTAAAACGGTAACTGGTATTAGGAAACCCAAAGTAATTGGCAATAAGCAAGTCAATACACATGCAATTGCTGTTTTACCATCTGTTTTCCGCAATGGTATTTTATTACCTCGCTGCAAAGAGCCGGTGAAACGCTGGCGCGATCGCGCAGACTTTTCAATATATAAAAGTCCAAGAATAAATATAAATGCAAAAATGGCTATTTGCGCTGCAGCTGTAAGATTGTGCATCCCAATCCACACATTGTACACTCCAAGGGTCAGTGTCTCAATAGCAAAATATTCTACGGTGCCAAAGTCTGATACAACTTCCATCAATACCAATGCGAGGCCAGCAACAATTGCAGGCCTCGCTAGAGGCAGATCGACAGCAATAGAGAAGTTTCTATTGTGCAAAAGCGCAACTTCAAGATAAGCAGCTGGTGTCGAACGAAAAGCTGTGCGCGCCATTAGGTATACATAGGGATAAAGCACCGAAGACATAACTAGTATTGCCCCGCCCATAGACCTTATTTCCGGAAACCAATAATCTCTAGCAGACTGCCACCCGAATATTTCCCGTAGCAACCCCTGAATCGGACCTGCATATTCGAGAAGATCAGTGTAGGTGTAAGCAATAATATAGGCTGGCACGGTAGCGGGTAATAGCAACGCCCATTCGAAAACACCAGCAGCAGGAAACTTAAAGCGAGCGACAACCCACCCGGTAGTAATTCCTAAAACCAAACTGAAACCGGCAACTCCTGCCATCAGGACCAAAGTGTTTGTCACATAGCGCGGAAAAACGGTAGACAGCAAATGAGGCCATAAACCACCACTGTCCCCAGCTGCAACAACAAAGAGTGCTCCAAAAGGTCCAATCAGCACCAAGGCGAAAACAAAAGTGCTGACCGACCATGTGCTAAACCGATCATGGTATCCAAACAGTTTTTTATAATATCTCAAATAATACATCTGTGTTTTCGTTAATTCACAGAGTACGCAGTGTCAATTAAGAAATTTTTAAAAGTTAATAAATTTCATTAACTTGAAAAAAGAATACATTGATCAACTTACAGCTTGCTCTTTGTTCTATTTCCGCTTACCTAATCAGTTGTGCAAATGATTTTCATTTTCATATTTCTAACTCACCGGATACGAATACGGCATAAGGAGGACCGATGCCAAATTCGATGCTCAATGTTGAGAATATTTACCTTCGCTTTGGAAAAAAAATTATACTTGAAAATGTCAATTTTGATGCTTTCAAAGGGGAAATTATCTGTTTGCTAGGACCTTCGGGGTGCGGCAAAACATCGACGCTACGGCTTATTGCTGGCTTAGATGCACCGGACGGGGGAAGAATTTTAATTGGAGACAAAGTAGTTTCAACAACTACTAAAACGACACCACCCCATAATCGGGGTGTGGGTTTTTTATTTCAAGATTTTGCTTTGTTTCCACATTTAACAGTCGAAGAAAATATTGGATACGGACTTAATCGCTTAAAACGAAGAGATGCTAACTTGCGAGTGTCGGAATTGCTGACTCAAATTCAAATGTCCAAGCACGCCAAAAAGTATCCGCACATGTTATCTGGCGGGGAACAACAGCGTGTTGCCTTGGCAAGGGCGCGCGCGCCGTGGCCATCACTTTTACTCTTAGATGAACCATTTTCTGGTTTGGATACTGCGTTACGCAAACAGATCAGGGAAGAAACATTAGAAATGCTAAAAAGCCGCGATGACACAGCAATCATGGTAACACATGATCCTGAAGAAGCCATGGCTATGGCTGATCGGATAGTCCTAATGCGAGATGGACGGATTGTTCAAATTGGTTCTCCAAAAGATATTTATCATCGACCGAAAACCACATTTGCAGCGAAATTTTTTGGTGATATTAACCAGATTAATGGGAAAATTGAAAAAGGAAAAGTAAAAACGGATTTTGGTTATATCTCCGATCTAAATATTTCTAATGGAAGCGAGGTTGAAGTTTTTATCCGGCCGGACGCAATAAACATAGTAGAAACAAAGGATCCACACTTTTCGCTTTATGTTTACTCGCTTCGGGACACAGGAAGCACTAGCGTAGTCAAGTTAAGCGCAGGTGACTGGAAAAACCCACACTCACATCTCTTAGCTCACTATCGTGGCTCAAAAGAATTGCAAAAGGGCGCACTGGTCAAAGTTCAAATTAAAAAAGAAAAAATATTCATTTTTAGCAAAGAAGGTAACAAAATACTTAATTAAAAGGAAAACCGAACAACTGACATTGTTACGAAAGCTATAAAAATAAATGCTATCAATTAAAGATTTATTTCCTATTAAACATCATTTTGCTATATCCATGTATTTTTTTACTGATTCTAGTTGTATTGAGAATAATACTCAAAGTTAACATCAAAAAATTTTAGAAAAAAATTTTAATAAGGTATTCTTTTAGAATGTATGGTCTTTCATTAAAACTGTTTCCCGGAGTTTTACTTAGCGCGCTCATCGCGTTAATTGGGATCTATTCAAGTCGATATATTGGGGAGAACCTATTAGGTCTGGAAAAAAGTCCCATTTCCCCGATTATCCTATCAATTGCAATCGGATTAATAATCGGAAATTTAACAAAGCTATCTGACTCGTTTATCCCCGGGGTGAACTTTTCAATGAAATTCATTTTGCGTTTTGGGATAGTTTGCTTAGGTATAAGGTTGGGAATATTAGACATATTCGAGATAGGCCTTTTAAGTATTCCCCTTATAGTGGCCTGTTTAATTATATCAATAATAATTGTAAATCTTTTAGCAAAAATCTTAAAAATACCGCCTAAAATGGGAGCTTTGATTGCTGTCGGCACCAGCATCTGTGGAGCCTCAGCAATAATTGCTGCCAGTCCTTCTATTAGAGCAAACAAAGAAGAAGTTACATATGCAATAGCCAACATAACAATCTTTGGAATGATTGCAATGCTTCTTTATCCATTTCTGGCACACCATCTTTTTAGCGGTAATGAACTCGCTGTTGGCCTTTTCATAGGGACATCAATTCATGAAACCGCTCAAGTCGCCGGCGCTGGCTTAATATATGCTGAACACTACGGTGCCCCAAAGGCAATTGATGTTGCTACTGTGGTAAAATTGGTTCGAAACACGAGTATGATTGTTATTATACCAGCGATTGGTTTCCTTTATCTAAAAAGTCAAAATGCCATAGAGGAAAAGCATAAAGTGTCAATTTTTTCAATGGTCCCAATTTTTATATTAGGTTTTATTTTAATGGGCTTGATAAGAACAATCGGGGATTATGGTATTAAAGAAACACAGATAGCTCTTATGATGTTTAACTCCTCTTCTTGGGAGCAAATCATAGCGGTTATCAAAATATGTGCCGAGTTCTCTTTAGCTATCGCAATGGCAGCGGTTGGGATGAGCGCCAACATCGTGTCCCTGAAAAAACTGGGAATAAAACCATTTTATGTCGGTTTTGCTGCAGCTCTTTGCGTAGGCTTAGTGAGCTATTTTGGCATTACTTTATTTAATTTGAATAATTTGTAACCTAAGCGTAGGATTGTTATGAGTTTCCAAATTCCTTCTTTCAATAGAAAAACGAAAATCTTATTGGTTCAGCTGGGCTCACCTGAGAACCCCTCAGTCAGCGCTGTGAGAAAATATCTTAAAAACTTTTTAGGGGATCCCCGAGTAGTTGATATTAATCCTTGGATTTGGAAATTCATATTAAATTTCTTTGTTTTACCATTCCGGCCGAGAAACTCTGCAAAACTTTACTCCCGAATTTGGTCCGATGGCGCATTCCCATTGATTAAAAATACAGAAACTTTCACCGAATCTGTTCGTTCCGCCTTGTTAGAAATAGACAAAACCGGTTTTGTCGAGGTGAATCATGCATTTCTTCTCTCCAACCCCAAAATCAAAACAGTTTATGACGAATGGGAGCAAGACATCAGGGAGGGAAAAGGCGCAACTAAATTGATAGTTCTCCCAATGTTTCCTCAATATTCTGAGAGTACTGTAGCATCCGGGGTCGATGCTTTAGCTGCAGAGCTTGCTAAACGAGTAAAAATCCCCACTTTCGAGTTGATTACTAATTTTCATAGAACTCATGCCTTTATAGACAATTCTGTTTTATTGATTGAAAAGAAAATACGTGAATTAAAACAACGGAATATCAATCTAGACAGTTTGATTATTTCTTTTCATGGGATGCAAAAACGCCGGATAATTGAAAAAGATGACGATTATTATCGTCATTGTTACGAAACCTTTCGTCTAATATCACAAAAAGTGAAGACCCTAGATGCAGATTGTTTTAAAATGAGTTTTCAAAGTCGTTTTGGTTCAGAGGAATGGATAACCCCATACACCGATGACGTTGTGAAAAATCTAGTGGACGAGGGTAATAAAGAAATAGCTATTTATTCTGCAAGTTTTGTTGCTGATTGTCTTGAAACTCTTGATGAGTTGGGCCACGAATTAGCAGAGGATACAAAGACTTGGGGAGGACGCTTGCATCCAATCAATTGTCTTAATAGTGACAAAAAGTGGTGTGAGGACTTTGCGCGATTTTTATTTATTCAAGCTGAAGGATCAGCACAGGAAAAAGAGGATTTAGAATATCGTTTAAGCGTAGAAGATTATAAGACCATGCCGAATCTCTCATTTGAGAAATAATTTTAGTTGTCTATCTAGTGGCATATTTCTTGGTAGAAACCGGTTGCTTTAATTGTGAAATGCATTTTAGATCTATTTGGGTCATATTTTAAATACAAATATTTTCCAAAATATCTGCCTTATATTTAATAAAGTCTGAATTAACCCGAAAGAACTTTCTTATTAAAAGATCATACACTGCACGGTAATCAATCATGTATTGTATGTTTCTATTACTTAACAACATATTCAATCTCGGATTTTTACCATAAATGCCTCCATTTATTCCTCCCCCAAATAAAAAATGTGGGGCCGCACTTCCGTGATCCGTTCCACGAGATTTATTCTCGATTGGCGTACGACCGAATTCCGATGTAGTTAAAATTATAGTGTCATCCCAGTGTCCACTTCCAACCAAAGCCCGGCGGGTTTGCATTATTGCCCTATCCAATTCTTTAAGTAAACTTCGATGACGCCAAATCTGACTCTCGTGTGTGTCAAAGGATGACAATTTAACTGCAAAGATGGGAACTGAAGCACCAGATTGAATTACTTCAACAACTTGTTGAAGCTGTTTCGAGAGTAATCCGTTCGAAAATTCCACCTTACCCTGAAAGCCCTCGAGATTCTCTTTCAAAATGGCAACTGAATTGTTCAGTGTATTCAAACGTTTCGAAATATCCGACACTAGAACCTTTTTCGACCTTGAAGCCGGTATTTTCCTGATTTTTAAACTTTTTATTTGTTCAACATTTTTTGCGGATAAAAACACACCATACTTGTCATGGAAATATCCCATTTCATCGGAAAAACTAATTCCATGTGCAGCAGCTTTCGGACGATACTTCTGTGCAGCAGATGCAATCCATCCTTGCTTAGGTGCTGTTGTGCCATCTCCACCAACGTGCCATAACGCTGTAGATCTAAAATGTGAAAAACTAGGGCTCGGATATCCAAGATTTTGAATAATTGCGACCTCACCGCGCTTATATAGTTGGGCAGCACCTGTGAGAGCTTCATTCAAACCTAGCCATTGATCAATTTTAATTATTCGTTCTCTACTGAGAGAAATTTGCGGACGCAGCTGGTAATAATATGCATCTGTGTAGGGAATAACAGTATTGAGACCGTCATTTCCGCCCGCTAGTTCTATTATTATCAAATATTTATTAGAGCTTACTCGGCCCAAATTCGAACTATTAAGGGAATTTGCAAATTGTATATTTCCAGACTGGCAAGCCGTTAACCCGCCTGCAGAAATCAATGAAAATAAGAAATCTCTTCTTGACCAAAACATATCACCTCACGTTAAAAGCTGGATGAGAAAGAATTTTTTGAAGTGAGTTCTCCTCGTTTGCAAACTCATCGGGAACAGATGAAAAATAAAAGGCAAGACTATTCGAACTTGTTATGCGAGAAACTTTACTTTTCAATTCTTTAAAACTTGAGAGTGGCTTTTCCCCGCATGGAACGATCCCAATACCCATCGGAATCGAATCCCTGCCCATCATCATATTATTTTGAACTCTGCTTTGTTCTGGGTAATACCCATGTTCAACCTGAAAATGGGTATTTTTTATAATTAGGGATGAAACCCATTTCTTTTTCTTAAACTCAATGTGTTTTTTTCTGAGTAATTGAACCCAATCATCCAAATACCTGTGACGCTGATAATAATGTCCCTTAGCTATGAGTTCACCAATTTCCCCAAGAGAGCCAGCAATTGACGCTACCATTAATCTCTCATCATCATTCAAATTCCGAAATTTTCTCTGAATTTTATTAAAGTCATCCGAGAGAAAAAAGGACAATGATTGAGATTTGTTAGAGAAGCAAAATGGGTCACACAAATCGTTACGAAATCTAATACGGAAACCTAATTGATCAACAATAAACTCAACACCAAGTGTGTACCAAAAGGTGTTACCAACTGTGGTATTAATAAACCCAATTCGAATTTTAGGCTTTCTCCTGCCGGTCAAACTTCTACCACGCCCTGAGAGCAGCGCTGTATCTGCGTGGAAGCCCAAAACCTTCTTTCTAATAATTTTTTTCTTATTCTCAAATTTTTTAGAATTAGACTCACTTTGTGAATCCTTGTTGATCAAAAATCTATGCAATTTATTTATTTTTCTATTTGATTTTATAATGTTCTTCTCAGAAATTATTTCCTCAACAAATTTGGCTCTTTCAATCATAGAAATTGGTGTAACCCACGATCTACCTTTAGGCCATCCCCCTACATTGGGGGGATTAAATAATTCCTGTCCCATATTTTTTAATATAACTGGATACTTATCAAAATTACTTGGAGATAACTGTAAAGCCCTAATTGTACCAAATACAAAATCTATGGGGCTCTTTACAATAGTTCCCCTCACTTTAGGGGACCAGAATTCTCTCGATTCCAATATGTTTTTTAAAAGAACTTTTACATCATACTTCGATTTATAAAATTTCTGTGCAATGTGATTTAGAGTATCTTGTGGAAAGTAAGTTTCAGAGACAAAATAACCCCAGAACTTTTTTGTGATAAAATTTTTTGTCTCCGGGTGTTCTAGTATCAGATCAATCAAATTTCGGGTTGTATGGTTTCCGATTTTTCCAAAAATTTCTTTTCTGCCACGATCGTGAGCCCATTTATCCTCCCAAAAAGAGAGATTTTTGTGACGCGATACTCGCCAGCCAGTCAAAGCTCGTGATGCTTCAATAACATCTTTTTCTGTGTAATTTCCTTCACCAAGGGTAAAAAGTTCAAGTAACTCTCGGCCTAGATTTTCATTTGGCTTTCCCTTTCTGTTTCTATCGTTGTCAAGATAATTAAGAATTGCTGGTTCTTGCAAAGAACCTAACAAAATTCTATCAAAAGAAGTGGCTGCAACTTTTCTCAAATTAAAATGTTGCCGAGCCATTGCGCGAGCCCAATAATCAACACCTGAAAAGGCTGAAACGAAATGATTAGTCCAAAATAGACCCAGCCGCTCTGTCAGAGGGGATGTTGTTTGAGCAATTTCCCTAGCCCACCAAAGTTGTAAATTTTCAAATTCGTTGGTTCTAGAGGTAACAAAATGATTTCTCTCCTTGGGCGGCAAATCATTCTTGCCCCAGTGGGGGGGAGCCCTACTAGTCACCCATAACGGCGGAGGTGTTTGTGAGACCTTTTTTATATTCTGGATGACTTCTGTAATAGCATTCCTTCTGGTCTTACCAATCAATGCTTCAAGAGCGTTTAACTCAGCTCCAAATCCAGTTCTATGTAAGAAATGCACTGCATCTACTAAATTAAGTTTTTTATCTAAATGTGTGCTGTCTACAAAGCTTTTATATGAAGAACCAAATACTCGGTCCGAACAACCAATTGAAAATAAGCTTAAAATAAATATCAGTGGGTATTTGTATGTACCTTTTTGCATGATTTAGCTGTGAATTAATTTAAATTGCGTTTGATTTACCAAAACGGGCAATTTGCACGCCAATTCTGACAAACTATTAAATATAAGAATTGTAACAAGAAAATATCATTATTCCCTCCATGTTTTAGTGATTAAAGAAAACATTTGACTGCTAACATTTATTTTTAATCAAAAAACTATAATGGTTAAAGATTTGAAAATAGTGACTAATAGAATTTAAAAATAGTTCAAAGAAATAAACCAGCAGACATCTTAAAATTAATAAAGATATTAGGAAAATATTACTCTCATGAGTATAGTAAAATGTTTCTGCATGTTATTTCTATGCGTCTCGTATTGAGCGTGTGCATTCTTTTCAGCATCTCGTTTCAAACGAATTGACCAGAGTGGTTTAACTTCAAATGGGTGTAATGAATATCGAACATCAATTATTCTTTCTTCATAAACTTTTGCTTTTGCTATGAAACCATCACTAAAATTCGAGAAACGATTGATGTCGTGGGCTTGTTGGGATTTAAGATCCAGCCAAGGAAAATCTCTTTTAATATCGAGTTTCCTTACAAATTCCCCCTCAAAGATTTTTGGCACAAAATTTGGTCGCACTGCATCTATATAAAAAATTCCATTCTCTTCATAAATTGTCCGCCACAATAAAGCGTTTGCAAACGTTGGTTTTACTAAAATCCGGGTTGGGTGATGATTGCGCTCCCGAGCTAAATTCTCAATCATATTCTTAGCAGAAAAATTCTGAAATGCCCCAAAACATAAATAAAAAGCAATCCAGGCCACTCCAAGTAAAGCCCATTTTTTTGCCCGGAAAAAAATACACAAAATTACACACAAAAATATTGGGAAGGTGAAAATAGGATCCACAACAGAAATTATGTTAAGAGAAAAACGTGTATTGCTGAATGGCCACAAAAGTAGGGTTCCATAGGAAGTTGCAAAGTCTAAAACTCCGTGAGTTGCGTAGCCCAGCATACAGAAAAACAATAACTGCCAGAAACTGATCTGTAAGTTTTTCCTAAAAATTAAAGCTAGAACACATGAAACAACCAAACCACCTAAAGGTATAAATATGAATGAGTGTGTAAATTGCCGATGATACTCAAGCATCAAAAGACTATCCGTGTTCGATCGAATTAAAACATCAAGATCAGGAGCAAGAGCTGCTAGGAAGCCAGCACTGGCCGCCATTCTTATTTGAGATGCACGTTGCCAAGTGCACGATGCAACAGCACCAACTACTCCTTGTGTAAAAGGATCCATTATTTTAAACACCGATTACTGTAAACTTGCACACATACCACTCTATATATCTTGCATACACATTAGATTTTTAAAAGTTATCAGATCTTTATTTTTTAAATTAAATCAACGCAGGACTCCGAAAAATTATTTGTTTTTGTGAACAAAATATAGGCACAGAGCGAATTTAATATGCATCATTCTTCAACGAGACCGTTAGTTACAAAAAAAATTTAAGAAAAACACTTGTTTTTTTTAGTTTGCCGAAATCTTTTTTTTGGCATACCGTTTGCTTACATGTTTATGGAGACGACATGAATAGCTTACTATCGATAGAAAATCTCGAGACATCTTTTTTCACCAGCGATGGTGAAGTGCGCGCAGTAAATGGGGTTAGCTTTTCTATTGGGGCTGGGAAAACTATGGGCCTTGTAGGCGAATCTGGCTGCGGCAAAAGTGTTACTGCTTTATCTCTTATGAGGTTGCTTCCGCGAGGAACTGGAAAAATAACCAGTGGATCAATAAATTATGATGGAAAGGATTTAATTAGTCTTTCCGAATCCTCGATGCGAAAAATTCGTGGAAACGACATTTCAATGATATTCCAAGAGCCAATGACATCTCTCAATCCCGTATTTACGATTGGAGATCAAATAATCGAAGTAGTTCGCCTGCACGAAAAGGTTTCGCGAAAAGACGCGCATGAACGCGCGATTGAAATGTTGCGGCTTGTAAAAATTGCAGAGCCAGAAAAGCGTGTTCGTGATTACCCTCATCAGCTTTCTGGGGGTATGCGCCAGCGCGTTATGATTGCAATTGCTTTAGCTTGCAATCCCAAACTATTGATTGCTGATGAACCAACCACAGCGTTGGATGTAACAATCCAAGCCCAAATTTTAGATTTAATTGGGGAATTGCAGGATAATCTCGCAATGTCCGTTTTGCTGATTACACATGACTTAGGTGTTGTGGCAGAACATGCTGATGATGTAGCAGTAATGTATGCCGGCAAGATTGTAGAAAGGGCAGCTCCTAAAATTATTTTTTCCAATCCTACGCATCCATACACAATAGGATTGATAAATTCTGTTCCAAAATCCGGGGAAAAAAGTGATCGACTCAACGCAATCCCAGGAATTGTACCCAGCCCTCTTGACTGGCCCTCCGGATGTAGATTTCGAACTCGCTGTAGCAATGCAGATATATCATGTGAACAGAAACAACCAGAACTTTTAAACACAGGAAACACGCACCTCGTGGCCTGTAATAAGATGCATTGAAATGGCACTACTAGAAGTTTGCTCCTTACAAAAGTATTTTCCTTTAAGGTCTGGAATTTTAGGCAGAAAACAACAGACTGTAAAAGCAGTCGATGAAGTAACACTAGAGGTACATAAAGGCGAAACACTCGGTCTTGTTGGTGAATCAGGATGTGGAAAATCCACTCTGGGTAGGTGCATCATCCGTTTAATCGAACCGACTGGTGGTAAAATTTACTACGATGGAAAAGAACTTACGCGAATGACGGCTCAAGAAATGCGTAAAGTCCGCCGAAAAATACAAATGATATTTCAAGATCCGTACGCATCTTTAAACCCACGCATGCGTGTCGGCGACATAATTGCGGAAGGGCTAAAGATACACAATATTTCCAAAGGGGAAAATCGAAAACACCTTGTAATGTCATTATTAAACCGAGTGGGTCTTAGAGAGGAACATTACACTCGATATCCACATGAATTTTCTGGTGGACAAAGACAAAGAATTGGAGTTGCAAGAGCTTTAGCAGTAAATGCGGAATGTATTATTGCTGACGAAGCGGTTTCCGCTTTGGATGTTTCGATACAAGCACAGGTTTTAAATCTGATAACGGACTTACAAAAAGAGTTTAATTTAACATATTTATTTATATCGCATGATCTGAGGGTTGTGGAGCATATAAGTGATCGTGTTGCTGTCATGTATCTCGGAAAGGTTGTTGAAATTGCGTCGGCAAAAGCAATTTATAATGAAGCTGTTCATCCCTACACAAAAGCCCTTATGTCAGCAGTACCAACCACTGATCCATCACGAATAAAAAAAAGGATACTTTTAGAGGGGGACGTTCCTAGTCCTATTAATCCACCAAAAGGATGTAGTTTTCATCCCCGGTGTAGATTTGCGGAACAAATTTGCAAAACAAAGCCCCCTTCCCTTGTTACGTATGGAGATCACTCTGTTGCATGTCATCTTTTTACAAGTCAATCAGCGTAAATAAGCTGTGTAAAATAATGGATCATATACCAAAATTTTATAACAAAAGAGGAAAAAAACTATGATATTAAAAAGCAAAAAAATTGGAGCCGTATTGGTTTCATTGTTTTTTGGGATTGGTGTACTAAGTATCCCACCTGCTATTGCAAAGATGCGAGTAGCGGTCGGGGCGACTGAAACAGTTTCCAGTTACAATCCGCACGGAGACAGTATATCAATGGGGTATGGCATTTGGTGCCAAGTCTATGGATGCCTTGGATATTTTGACTTCAAGAGTGGTGCCTATAAAGGAATGCTTGCAGAAAGATGGGAAACCGATAAGCAAAATCCAAACATCTGGACATTTTACCTTCGTAAGGGTCTAAAACGACACAATGACGGAAAAGAATTGACATCTGCCGATGTTGTGCATTCCTTTAACCGAATGAAAAACGATCCACAGAGCCGTCAAACCCAAAATGTTAAACATGTTTCAAAAACTGAAGCAGTCAACAAATATACGGTTCGGGTCACAACAAAAAAACCGACAGCACCTTTGTTAGAATTCCTTTTTGACAGGGTAATGATTACCAGTAAAGACTTATTTGATAAACATGGGGCAAAAACTGCCGATCGAAAATATCCATGGGGTTGGGGGCCATATAAACTTAAACAAATCAAAATTGGTCAGCAGATTGCATTGGAAAAAGACACAAAAAATTCATTTGCCACTGCCTCAATGCCTGATGAATTGATTTTCAGAGTAATGCGCGAACCCGAACAACGCGTTACAGCATTACTAAACAAAGAAATCCAAATAGCACAATTTATTCCTCCCCATCTCGCTGGCAGGATAACAAAATCCAGTGTTTCAAACCTGGTTCCAACCTCATCAGTTGAACTTATGTTTTTAGCTATGAGCCCAAAATACAAACCTTATGATAACCCCATACTAAGAAAGGCGATTTGTCATGCCATTAACAGAGATGGGATTATAAAGGCAATTCTTAAAGGTCAAGCCCAGAGGCTAGATGCTCCAATCGGGCCAGGTCAATATAGTTATAATGCGAAAGATGCAGCAACCATGAAAGTTGAATATGATGTTGCAAAAGCGAAATCTATGATCGAAAAGGCCGGATTGAAGGGGACCAAAGTCGAATTAGCCACACCGGTTAATAGATATGTCAACGACAAACAAGTCACCGAGTCTATGATACCAATGCTAAAAGCAATTGGTTTGGACGCAAGGCTCCGCACTCCAGAATGGCCAACCCTTTGGGCAAATGTACAAAAAGGAAAGGTGCCGTTTTTTTACATGGGTCGTGGCGGAGTGGTTGATCCCTCCCCTGCTTTTGCTCAATATTTTGAAAAAGGCGGTTCCCCACGTATAGGTTGGTCTAGTCCAAAAGTTGACTCCCTTTTGCAAAAAGAAAGAGCAACTTTTGATCCAACAGAAAGGAAAAAAGTTCTTAATCAAGCTTTTGCAGAGATTGTGAAAGAACAACCCGCGTGTTTCATGTGGAGACATAAATTACTATACGGGATTTCAAAATCACTTGCATACAAACCAACCCCTACAGGTAGAATTTGGGGTGCAGACATGGCAGCTAATTAAATAGACTCTATATATGAGGCCACACAAATGTGGCCTCATATAAAAATCATGTTTACCTATATTTTTAAGAGACTGATTGGCTCTATTCCGGTAATTGTTTTGATCTCATTGCTAGTGTTTATGCTAGTGCAATTTGCTCCAGGGGATCCAGCCGATTTGTTACTTTCGGAAGAGGCCACTCCCGAAGACATTGCTGCTGCGCGGGAAAGATGGGGATTGAACCAACCTATCTATGTTCAATATTGGAAGTTCCTGCTCGCTGCATTGCAAGGCGATCTCGGTATTTCATTTAGATATGCGGACCCAGTTCTTACCATGATTGGAGATAGGTTGCCTGCAACCATCGAACTAGCTTTTTTTGCGATTTTGATTGCTGTATTTTTTGGTGTGCCGCTTGGCGTTTGGGCCGGTGCAAGACCAAATTCCTGGATTGATAACATAGGCTCATTTTTTGGTTTCTTTGGAATTAGCATGCCCAGCTTCTGGTTTGGTATTATGCTTATCTTAATTGTATCTGGCTTCCTTAATTTACTTCCATCGGCGGGAAGAAATACCTATGGTATGGCCGAAGACCCGATTACAGGCTTTTATATATTGGACAGCATATTGCATTGGCGATGGAAATCAGTCTGGGACGGAATTTCGTATCTTATTCTGCCCAGTCTTTCTTTAGGAACAAATATGCTTGGGATATTAATGCGCGTTACGCGTTCTTCAGTTTTAGAAGTAATGAATGAAGATTTTGTTAGAACTGCTCGATCAAAAGGAATAAATGAACGGGTGATTGTTTGGCGACATGTTTTTAGGAACGCCCTTGTTCCAATTATAACTGTGGTCGGTCTTGAGTTAGGAACACTATTGTCAGGTTCCATCATTGTCGAAACTGTTTTTGCGTGGCCAGGGAGTGGTTCTCTTTTAATTGAGGCAATTAATAGCAGAGATTACCCACTCATTACTGGGACTGTTTTATCTTATACATTAATGTTTGTGATAATCAATCTGACTATTGATATTTTCTATGCGGCAATAGACCCACGGATTCGTTTCGGAAAATAAACTAGGATGAGAGAAAACAAGAATTATACAAATATTAAAATCATTCGGGCAATTGGGCCATGGTTAAAACCAAAAATAGTTGTAGGAGGAGCTTTTGTTCTTCTTCTATTTTTTATGGGTATATTTTCTCCGCTAATATCTCCATATGACCCAAATTCACAAGATTTATTGAAAACGTTGCAGCCGCCAGCATGGTTTTCCGGCCAGCATTTTTTGGGCACTGACCATGTGGGAAGAGACATCCTCAGTAGAATATTTTTTGGTGCAAGAATATCTCTTATAATTTCACTAACAGTAGTTCTTATTTCCGGATGTATTGGTGTCTTTCTAGGAGCTATTTCTGGTTATTTTATTGGTTTTTATGACTTTTTAATTCAAAAACTGGTTGAAGTTGTCTGGGCTTTTCCACCACTGTTGCTGGCAATAGCAGTTGTTGCATTTTTCGGCCAGGGATTAAGTATACTTATAATTGCCCTTGTGTTACAGCGCTGGATTCCATACTGTCGAGTATCTAGGGGTCAAGCGCTGTCTTTGCGGGACCGCGATTTTGTGCATGCCGCGCGATCGTTGGGTGCGACAAGCCCAAGAATTATTGGCGTTCATATCTTACCAAATCTTATGCAGGCAACCCTCGTCATAGGAACCTTTGCTATGGCAGATGCAATTATCGCAGAAGCTAGTTTGAGTTTTCTTGGTTTGGGAGTGCCTCCTGAAATTCCCACTTGGGGAAGTATGCTTGCGGATGGCAGGACTTATATCAGCACATCTTGGTGGCTTGCGTTTTTCCCCGGTCTCTGTATTTTTTGTACAGTGCTGGGTATTAACATGTTGGGAGATGGGATGCGCGATATTTTCGATCCAAGATTAAAAAGGTCAGGAAGTGGAACAGGTTAATTGAAAAGGGAGAATAAAATGAAAAAAAGAATATGGGATGAATATCTTACTGAACGGGATAGGAGTGTTTTCGCGCAATCCGGTTATGGAGCGATTGCGGGAGGGGGAAAGAAACCTGCCTTGATAATCATTGATGTCAATTATTTTTTTTGTGGAGATAAAAAAGAACCCATTTTAGAATCAATAAAACGTTTTCATAATAGCTGTGGAGAAGAAGCATGGGACGCACTTGTTCATATCCGTACACTTATTGATAAATGTCATGCAAAAAGAATCCCAGTCATTTTCACCACTGGCACCGTTCGGAGTGACGGATGGGATTCCGGAAGTTGGAGTTGGAAGAACTCGCGTACTTTTGAAAACACACCCTCACGTACACCGAAAAATTTCAACCGTGACGGAAACGAAATAATGGATGAAATTGCTCCCGGATCTAGGGATTTAGTAATTAAAAAGCATAAACCAAGCGCCTTCCATGGAACACCACTAATCGGATTTTTAAATGATCTGGGTGCAGACTCGCTGATTTTTACGGGAACTACGACTTCAGGGTGTGTGCGCGCGTCTGTAATTGATGCTTTTAGTAATAATTTACGTTGCACTGTTGTAGAAGAAGCTTGCTTTGACAGATCACAAGCCTCACATGCAATAAATTTGTGTGATATGAATGCCAAATATGCGGATGTGATATCGATTAACGAAACGCTCTCGTACATAGAGACTGTCGAAGCAAACTACAATCTTCCATCCGGTGACTAATCGAAGATCTCGTGTATTTAAACCTTATTTAGTAAATGCGGTTCAGATGATATTTATAGACCCTGATTTAGACTGTAATATTGAAAACTAGGATAGTTTAAAGGGTATTGATTTAAGTTTGGTATTTTGCTCTTATATCAACAAGTACAAGTAAAAGACTTATTATTAAAAGATTTTCTTCTTTTATAGAAGAAAACTTTACACTTAGCTGCAGTATACACCGGGTATACAAAGGGAATTAAAGAAAAAATCGGCTTACAATCATGTCGATTAAATTTGAGTTAATATGTAATTCCCTAACAAATATATTTAAGAGGAGGTGTAAATAACTATTCTAAATGAAAAATACATTGATGTGGATGGCGTTCGTACCCGTTACGTTGAGAGAGGTTCTGGAGATCCTATTGTACTTTTGCACGGGGGTAATTTTGGAGCGTCAAGTAGTGCGGATGCAATAGAAGACTGGGGTAGATCGATAGATGATTTAGCAAATTGGTGCCACGTTTTTGCTATAGATAAACTTGGTCAAGGTTACACCGACAATCCCAAAACAGATGATCATTACACTATGCAAGCAGTAGTGGATCACGCCTATAAAGCAATAAAAACTTTAGGCTTAGAAGCTACTCATATCATGGGTCATTCTCGAGGCGGATATGTAGCATGCAGACTTACAGTTGATTATCCAGAAATCAGTAAATCATGCATAATTGTAGATAGTAATACATGTGCGCCCGGTACCAGTTTAAACGAGAATGTGTTTGCAGATATTACGCAAGACCCTCTAAGCAAATCAAATCAGCGTCTTATTTTGGAGCGATATTCCTATAATCCCAGTTGTGTCACGAAGGAATGGATTGATGCTCTGGTGAATATTGCGAAACAAAAGAAATACATAGAGTCAGTGAAAAAAATGACAGACTCTGGCCTTCTATGGACCAAATTTTTGCCTGGATTACAAACTGATAAAGAAGATTTATTTCAGTCTCTTAAAAGTGACGGAATAAAACGCCCTGTAATGCAAATCTTAGGATTCAATGACCCAACAGTAACTCGGCATATGGCCTTTGAATTATATCAGATTTTAGCACAAAAACAGCATCGCGCTCGTTGGCATATTCTCAATGAAGCAGGACATTTCAGTTTCCGGGAACAACCTGATCAATTTAACAATATCGTACGCAGTTTTGTATCTGAATATTGAGGAGAAACTCTTTTGAATTTATCTGATGCAAAATATGTTGATGTTAAGGGAATTCGCACACGTTATTTCGAGAAAGGAACAGGACGCACGGTAATACTCTTTCATGGCGGCAATTTCGGGTCACCACATGCAGCAGATTGTGTTGCTGACTGGAATTTGAATTTTGATGGTCTTTCACAAGGCTGCCGAGTAATTGCCGTCGATAAAATTGGACAAGGCCTTACAGACAATCCAAAAAAAGACGAGGACTACACTATGGAAACAGTAGTCCAACATGCTTTAAATTTTCTTGAAATTCTTGAATTAGAGGAGTGTTATCTAGTCGGACATTCACGTGGAGCGTATCTTACATGCCGTATGACTTTAATTAACCCTGATCGTATCAAGGCAAATATTATGGTCGACACATCAACCTTGGCCCCTGGACAGGGACGGAACCATATTGTTTTCTCCAAGACACCAAAACCCTTTCTAACTCGCAAAAGTCAGCGTTGGGTGTTAGAAAATTATTCATATAATCCGGGCGTTGTAACTGAAAGCTGGCTTGATGAATTAGTAAAAGTAGCCAGATCTGAAAAGTATCTTGAGACAGTATATAAAATGCAATCCGGCTTACTCAAAAATATGTTTTTGCCGGAACTTGGACGTCAGAAAGCAGATACATTCAAAAAATTAATGTTAAAAGGCACATCTAGACCGAATTTTTTAATTTGGGGACTAAATGATCCTACCGCTTCAATAGACCAAGGTTTTGCATTGTATGACCTCTTAGCAAAAAAACAAAGCCAAACAGAAATGCACATTTTTAATCACGCAGGACACTTCTCTTACCGAGAGCATCCAAAAGCTTTTAATAAATTACTAATTGACTATGTAAATAGTTTCTAAAAAATTATTTATGAAAATTCAGGGTGACTTGCATTCATTCAAATGACCTTCGGGGGCACGGCCATCATCTCAGCTTTTTAAAAATGGTTAAAAGCATCATCAAACTTTATCTTCATGTAAGTCTGATTGCACTAAGTCAATTGTGTAAATCGAAAGCCCCGATTAGTAGTAAAGAAGTTTCATGAACCCCGATCAAGCTATCTTATTGTAAAACAACAACAATGGAGAGGTTTGACATATTTGATCAGGGTAAGTGGCGGAGATAACACCGGCCCACATCATCGAGTACAAGATTGAAGCGGCATATCGGCGGGGCGATCTCTTCCAGAATTAGGCGAAAATCATGTAAGCCTGGGCGACCTATTTGTTCCCCCCAATAGTTCCTTTAAGCTCGTCAACTTAACGCAACAGCGGCAACGGTAGTTGGGGCTGATATGGCTTTGGCCAATCTCAGGTGACCAAAACTGATCACGGGAACTGCCGATCAACTGGGTTTGGTCGGCTCTGATTGCTAAAGCAGACGAGCGCCAGCATCGAATTTGTTAACGGCTAATGACCCAAAGTAGGAGTTCAATAGATTAACAAACTCATTGCGGATAGAACAAATGCTACTTGATGATTACCCGCTTCGGGCCTTGATCCGGCTCAATGAATCTTGAAGCACTATTTCGTCGAGAAAACGAGCAAACAATTCATGCCCGCCGGCGGCAAAATGAAAATCGCGCTTGAGGAAAAGGGCATCCGCGGTTTGTGTGGAAAACTTACTTCGGAACAGATCGATTGGAGTATAAGTTTTTATTCCCAAATCGGTTGCGAGATCCATAAGCTGCTCCACACCAGCACGGGCAGTGAGAAACGTATCTCCATAAATGCCCTCCATCCATATTGGCATGGTATTTGGGTCAACCATAAAACCATGCGGAAGAAACGTGACAAAAAACTCAGCGCCATGACTTTGAGCTATTTCGCGAAACAAAGTAAGGCTCTGAATAGTGGAGTCATAGTTCGACATGATGCCAGAGCTTGGAGAGGTATCCGGGAACATTAAACGATCCAAGATGCGGGGATTCTCGATGAACCTTTGAATGCGACCGAACTCGTAGCCTGATTGACAATCACACGCTCTATCGATGCCGTTGTTTTGGGAAATAACATTATAAAGGTCCTTGGACGCTTTATTGTCTCCAAGGTTGCTCACGTAGTCTTTATGACAAATCGGAGCACGAGAAGCCGCTTCTCGGCAGGTACTTTTACCAGTTTTGGAAGTGATCTGAGTGTCATGGTCCGGACCCGGCCAATAGAC
>MDTG01231209.1_pt1 | contig 31558 bp, 20 predicted proteins | sample 811421 | NCBI WGS metagenome assembly MDTG01 (sample SAMN05326645, study PRJNA326480) | marine metagenome | isolation source: seawater | place: Pacific Ocean: South East | collected 2011
CACCAGTTACACCATCATAGTTACTCCAAGTACCACCAGCACCTGCTGAACCACCACCAGAAATACTTACATCAATGGTTCCACCATTTAACAAAATAGAGTTACCAGCTCCTACAAAATTAATACTGTTAACACTTCCAATCAGAGTTCCTGCTGATTGAATGCCAATTTTTGTATCATTTAAATTAAATGCTTTATATGCAACTGCTTCAAGAACATCACCACCACCAGCACCTCCATTTAAAACAGATATAGTGGACGTATCTGTTGCAGTATAATCAATTCCTTCAATTAATCTTACACCATTAATATAAAGGTCAAGATAACCAACAGTATATGTTGATAGAAATGTAAAATCTGTTGTAACTCCTGAGGGAGAAAATGTCTGCCTGGAAACAATAACAGATGAGTCTCCAGGTGCCCTTCCAATATATCCGTTACGGTCTGGCATTAGTTAACTCCTGTAAGAATGCTGAGACTTACATCAATTGCATTATTGGCATCAGCATAAATTTTTACTTTATCATCCCCTTCAAGAAGAGTCTTACCAGTGTCAGAGATAACAAATGAACTTCCAGCAGGAACAGGAATTTTACTTGCTAATGCAACATCAGTCCCTGTGCTGTTATCTTCAACAACAACACTCAAACTTACTTGATTGTTAGTATTGTTTGCAAATGTTCCACCAATAATAATTGATTTAACTGAAGATGCTGAACTGTAAGCAGTGGTTACACCTAAAAACTTGACTGAGTTTCCAGAACTTGATCCAGTGTTTGTTGAATTTCTATTTGCAAATATAGATCCTACTCCAATGGTAGCAATTTTAGTTCCAGCAATAAAGTTCTGATTATCAACCAAATCACCCACATTGAGACCTGCAGTGGTTACTCCCAGAATATTAGTAGTTGTAATACCAATAGTGCATCCAGTTGAAGTTTGTACACTTCCTGCTGCTCTTACTAATTTATTTGAAAATGCTTCTGCCATTGTTTTTTAAGTGTTAGAGATATTTATCAAGCACCAAGTGCGATTACCAAACCAAGTGAAACACTAGGTTGAATAGTTATTGTAGATACACCAGATATAGTTGGTGTTGCTGTAATAACTGCGTTAGTTCCAGTAAAGTCAATCATAGTGACACCAGAACCAATCTGATTTCCACCAGAAGAAATACCAATAGTTGCAACTAATTCTGTAGCAATACCAGAAAGATTTGAACCATCACCAAAATAAGTAACAACTCCAGTTGTTGCAGTTATAATTCCAGATGAAATCTGTACTGTTCCAAGAGTAGTAACACCTGTAATATTGATGTTTCTACCAGTAACTTCATCATATGTGATATCACCAATAACATTTAAGTTACCACCAATAAAAAGATCACCACCAGTAGTAGTGATACCACCAGAGGAAGCAAGTGTTGTTATACCAGTTGATGAAAAGTTTCTAGTAACACCAAAATCAAAGGTGGTTGTTATACCTGAAACATTTAAGTTTCTAGTAACACCTAAATCAAAGGTGGTTGTTATACCTGAAACATTTAAGTTTCTAGTTACACCAAGATCAATTGTGGTTGTTAGACCTGAAACGTTTAGTGAATTACCATTGATGTTTCCATCAATAACTATATTTCCACCAAATCTGGCAACTGCAGTATCTGCAGATCCAACTCTTGATTGAACATCTAAAGAGAAGGATGGTAAAGCAGTAAGTAAACCTACTTTACCATTACCAACATCAGCAAAAATAACTGTGCCACCAACACCTACACTGAAATCCTCACGAACTGTGGTGATTCCTGCAATGTCAACAGCAGCAATTTGAGAAGGACCATCCTTTATCTCAACAGGACCTCTGACGTCAAGAAAAGTCTCAGGACCAGTTGTCCCAAGACCAACTCTATTATTGGTTGAGTCAGCAACAATTAAATTGGTTGCTACTTCAATTCCATTCTTGACTACAAAATTCTTATTTACAGCCATAAGCTAGGAGGTTCACTATCCCCTCAGGTTTTTATTATTTATAATAGTTACCACTTAGCTTCCCACCTTGAGTCACTAGTGAATCCTCCAATGTCTGAATATACTTGTAAATCATCAAAATCATTGTCAAGATTATCATCTATTTCTAATACTGGAAGTTGTTTAGAATCAGTTGTTGTGCCTAATCTAAAAGATAATCCTCTTCCACCAGATGCTGTAAAACTTGTCCTAGTATAAACAGCACCAGATGAAATCTGAGCAGAAACTCCTCCCCCACTTGGGCCAAAAGTAAATGTATCTGGTCCTATGCCACTTTGTTTTGTAAAAGTGACTGTATTATTATCACCTCCATTTCTTGAAGCATTAAAGAAAACTGTTCTAAAAAGTGTATCTGGGGTTCCAGAATTTGGTGGAATCAATGGTGATGGATCTTTTGTTTCTGAGAATGCCTCAATAGAAATAAATGCAACATCATCATTTCCACCAGAAATTGATCCTGTTTTATATACAGTGCTATTTAAAAGTTCTACTTCATCACTAGCATATCCTGAGGCTCCACCACCACCTGAACCATTATTTGTTGCTGCACCTCCTCCTCTTCCACCTGAACCTCCACCACCTTGATTACCAGTAGCATCTCCACCATTATTTCTATGCCCTGTGCCAGATTTAAATCCTCTTTGAATTGTAAATGATTCAGTATTTACATCACCATCAGCTGTTCTATATTGAGATAATCCAACATCCTCACAAGGTGATTTTCCTTGTTGTTTCCAATATTTTCCAATTGTGCATCCAGATATTCTACCACTACCAATACTATCACCACCATCTGGAGGAAAAACTCCATAAGTAGGCATTGTTCCTTGACGAATAGTATTTCCACCAAATCCTGCTGCAGAACCTTGACCATTTTCTCCAGCAACTGCAAGACCTCCTCCATCACCCCCTCTTCCATTTGTTCCAGCTCCACCTCCACCACCACAAACAGCAATCAATTTACCTTTACGATAGATAGCAGCAATACCTCCTCCACCACCAACACCACCTCTTGGTCCACCACCCTGATTGTAATTAACACCAAGTTTGATTATATATTCATCACCTTTCTTTAAAGTAGTTTTGAAGACAGATGTTCCACCATGACCTCCTCTATTACCATTTCGACTAGCACCTGCAGCAGCACCTAATGTAATCTTTACATCAATATCTTCATCAGGAGCATACATGCAAACTAGTCTGTTTTCTACAACTGCGTTAGCTCTAAATGATAAAGCACCCATTTTTCCAAGATCTCTTTGACCAGTTTCTACAACAGTTGTTTTGGAACCAGCAGATGATGATCCATATCTTTCAAATAATAATCTATTTGTAGCGCTAACATCAAAGTTTACTTCTTCTGTAGATATTGTTGAAGGAGATGCTGTAGTATTTGTTATTACACAACTGATTTTACTCAACTCAGCAACAGAATTTCTTATAGTTAAATTAGAACTTGCTCCATCTATAGAAAAAGTATTAATCACTGATGATGTCAGATTGCTCAATCCACTGAGAGAATTTAGTGATTCTCCATTATAATGCCAATCAAAAGTAGTTTTATCATCTTCATTACTTTGAATTTTTGTAGTAACAGAAAATATAGTATCAATATTTTTATTAATTGAAGAGTTTGTAGGTTGACTTATAATTGATATACTTGGTGGTGCTCCCAATGTAAACAATTCAGAATCAAATGGTTCATTTACTGCATTAGCAGTTGATTTTGCAATTCCTGTTTTAAAATATGCAGAATTTTCATAATTTGCTCTAAGGAAAAACTTTCTACCATTATCAGCAAAAGATGTGTTTAATATTGAAAGAGTGGTAGTAGCAGTTCCTACAATATTTGTTCCATCAGATAATGGTCCAACACCTTCTTCATACCAATTATAAATTATATTTCCAGTATTAGTATTTCTTGATGATTGTCCTTCAGGAAATTGTGCTGTGGCAATTCCTGTAATTTTTTGACTGCGATTATTTGCAGAACCACTAATAATTTTGACTACTCCATCACCAGTGTTTGTTGCTACATTGAAATATGCATTAACAACATTTGTAGTAGCAATAAATCCTGATCCACCACCACCTGAACCATTAATAGTAGAAGCAACGTAACCTCCACCTCCACCACCAAAGTATCCTCCTCCACCACCACCAGTGCTATTGAATGTACTCCCTGCGCCGCCTAATAGTGCAGTACCATCACCTCCTTTGTAATCTTTAAAGTTAGTACTTCCGCCACCACCACCACTCAATTGTGTTCCACCTGACCCTGAAACTGAATAAGTTCTGATGTTGATTTTAGCTCTTGGATCACCCTCAACATATGGCACATCTGTTTGCAACAATACTCCATTTGATTTAATACCAGCAATCATTACAGCAAGTCCTGCTCTTATTGCTGTAGCTCTAAAACTACTAACAGGTCCATCACTAATTTTAACCCAAGCACCTTCCCCTTCTGATCCAGTTGTATCTGGAGTCACAGATACACCATTTACTGTAAATGTATAACCTCCATATTGTGCATACGCAATCCAAATTTCCACAGGACCTTCAAGTATAGGGAGACCACCACTATTACTCCACCCTAGAAAATCAATTGTACGTCCACTTGTTTCTGCCTTTGAAAACCTATTTAACCGTCCATCAAACATAAAAGATGAAAGGTTGCTGGCGGACCAACCAGAAACTTGTACACCACTCTTCCAGTTATATAATGTTGCAATTCCACCAGGTTTGATATATCCTCCAGATAATCCTCCACCATCACCACCATTTGCTTTTTTAAAGCGACTAGCACCATCATCAGGATCATCCTGCTCAGAACCCCCTCCTCCACCACCAGCAATTAGTAGTGCATTTTCTTGTGATATACTTGTTTTAAATATTCCAGTAAATCCACCACCAGATCCACCACCAAATCCTGAAGAAGCTCCACCTCCACCAACTGCTCCTGCACCAGCATTGAATGCTCCTTTAGAACCTAGAACTAGTTTATAAGTAACTCCAGATTCAAAAGTAATAGTTCCTCTTGTATTTCCACCTTTACCACCTGTTCCAAAATTTTGACTTCCTCCAACTCCTCCAGCTGCACCATCTAATTCCATTGTAAGACTGAATGTTCCATTAGCAGTCAAATCATAAATGGTTGATGATGAGAAATTTGAAAAATCTGAAGTTAATGCTGATAAATCAATAGATGTAGAACCATCAGGCAAAGCAGGTGAAACTGTAAAAGATGTTTCACTACCTTTAACTACTGAGATAGTTTTTTGAGTAGATAAAGTTGGACCATTAAGATCTAAATTTGTATTAACTTGGCGGAAATGATTGAAACCTATCATGAGAAGTTTTGTCCTCCTACAACACCATAGAGTGATGATCCTCCATCAAATGTAACATATGAATAGATATCAATTGCAGTTGCTACATTAGTAACAGTTGGAATAACCCCACCTGGCCAATAAACTGGAATATTTACTCCACCATCAGTTTCAAAATTATCTACAGCAACTGTTCTTGGTGTTGCTCCTTGAATTATTTTGATAGTGAATGATGCAGAACTACCAGATGGAGCACCAGTAAACTCAAATTTAGTTACATTTTCAGTGGTGGTGTGTAAGAAAGTATTTCCAAGTGTTATGGCAACTCCAACAACATTTGAATTACTTGTTATTGATACAGGAAGTTCATAAGATGACTGTATTCTTGCTTGCCTAGAAACATCAAGTTTGGCAGCAGGAATTTCAGATCCAATACCAACTCCATTTCCAGTAACTGTAAGAACACTTCCTGCAGTTCCAACTCTTATTTCAGATGCAGTTACTATACCAGCAATAACATTTGAACTCGAAGAATTTAAATTAAAGTTGGTTATTGATAACGCACCATTAACGTTAACATCACCATCAAACCTTGCTGTTGAAATAAACTGCGCTCCATTGTTGACAAGAAGATCAGTTCCACCTGTTCCTGGACTTCCAACATGAAGTTTATATGTATCATCAAATGCAGTGGTTCCAATACCAACATTTAAATTATCTATTGGATGAATACCAGTTCCTAGTCCACTGAGAACATTTTCAAATAGACTATCATTAGATAGATTGGTAAGTCCACTACCATCTCCAAATATTGTTCCTCCAGAACCAACAAAAATACCAATTCCATTAGTTCTAATATCATACCCATTAGCAGTGGTTCCAATACCAATACCAGTTCCACCATCACTATTGATGGCAATCAATGAAGTTCCAGAACCAACTTGCAATGTATTGGTTCCTGGAGTTGTGGTCCCAACTCCTACACCATCAAAGACATAGATGTCTTGATCTTTATTGATACTGATATTTGCAAATGGATACCATTCATTATCTGTGGTATATACCCATCCCCAATTTGAACCCTCTTCTGGAGTGGATTTCCAAACTACATCACCAGCAGTTCCTGAGTTTGTTGGTGTGGCAATTCCCACTGAATATTTTCTGGAAACGTTTGCATTTCCTTGAATATAAACATGGTTAGCTTCAATACCTTCTGATGAGGTAGAAGTAATCTTTTTATTGAACAATACTGGTCCATCAAATTGAGATAGAAGTGATCCATCATTTCCACCTTCAACTTTAACTGTTCTTGATACAGTGACCTCAGCAGGATTAATGATATCAATACCAGTGTCAGTACCAACTGAGAAGATATCTTCACCAGTAATTGTTGGAATAGGAGTATCAAATACTTCTTCTTTACCAGTGTTTGATGAAATCTTTTTATTACCAACAAAGAAGTCACCTCTATCATTCATTCCAGTAAATACTGTTATACCACCAGCACTATTGAATGATTGTGAAGATAGTTGTTCTTTAATAGTTAATTGTCTGTTTTGTTTTTCAGGCAAAGCAGTTGAATAATTACCAGGACCAAATCCAAGATATTCAAATGTATGTCCAGATGCTCTAATAATGGATGGTCTTCTCAGTTCAATTGGTTCAACAAGAATTCTTTTAATAACAGAACCAGATACATGAGTAGATGTCCTGGTTCCCATCAATCCTCTAAAAACTTTAATTGGATTAGAAGTGACTGATGTCTTAATTCTCATAATCTCATCATTAATTCTAATGTATTCACCAATCTTAAAATCAAAATTGGCAAGATTAGTAATGTTAACTTCATCAGTTGTCAGGTTTGCTACCTGAGAACTTAATTGTGCTGTAAGGTTATCATATACATTAAGAACTCTTCCACCAAAGTTTTCATCAAATAGATTAATAATTCCTGGTTGTGGAATCAATCCTGGAGTAAGTGCTTTTACTGTGCCTGTTATTGATGGAGCAGATGTATTAATTCCAATTTTTGCTGAGAATTTAGTGAGACTAACAATTTGAGATACAATGAAATCACCATTATATTGTGATTCATTTGCACCATTTAATGTTATTTGGTTATTTGCCCTAAATCCATGATTTTCAAGAGTAGTAAACGTTGCAATACCAGTAGTTGCATTATATACAAAAGATGAATTATCAATTGTAAGTCCAATTCCAGTTAGAGTACCAAATGCTCCATTGGTAACGGTAGCACCAATTCCTGTAGTAGATGCTCCACTCACTGCACCAATTGATTTAACTTCAATTTCTTTATTTGTGCTTATACCTGTAATCTCATACAATTTATTGTATGGTTTTCTCTCAAATGATGAGATATTTTCAATTCTTACTGTATCTCCAATATTATCATAAATTTTATCAACAGTTAATGTTGATGATGTGAAAGGTGCATAGGTTGTAATTCCAGTAACTGTAAGAACATCACCTTGTGAGTAATTAGTTCCAGAATCCATTACCTCAACACCAGTTACAGAACCAGATGAGTTGACTGTAATTCTTGCGCTTGCATCAATACCATTACCTCCATTTAGTGTTGCATTATAAAGACTCTCAACACTTCCTGTGTTGTTACCATATCCAGCACCTGCAGCAGTAATGCTTAACTTTGTAATTCTGTTAAGTCCATGCTCAGTCTTGGTAAAGATAGTATGTGCTGTTCCTACACCTGTAGAAACTATATCAGTGATACCAAAACCAACTGCAAGGTCAATTTGACCCTGAGAAGCAACAAATCTTGTCAAACTGTTTTTGGGATCATCAATATCAACATTTCCTAGGGTTTGTGATGAAGCATAAACTTCAGCAGAATCTGGATTTGAATTAGGATTATCTCTATCATATTGTGGGAAGAGATTTTTAATTGGTTGTGAGAAAGCAAACTTTGACCTATCATTATAAGGTGCAATTTCTGGAATATTAGTTGCATCAATGATTGTCAAATAGTAAACACCATCTGAAACACCTGTTTTATATTCATTAATTGTATTGACATCATATACAAAATAATTATTAGGTGCCTTTACTCTGTTGAAATTTGGAAGACTTGTATTTCTCAGAGAAGTATTGTTTGTAAATGTTCCAGGGTTATTTGCGCCCATTTGAACAACAAATTGGTTGTTTTTGGGAACTGATACTACAGTATATTTTGCATTGTATCCAGAATTAGCAACTCCAGTTGTATTGACTGAACTTGTTACATTATTAATTTTTACTTCTGATCCAAGTGTTAAACCATGTGGCGTTTCACTGGTAAAGTAATTAAATGTTCCATCAGAAACTGCATTTTTAAGAAATCTGAAATTTCTCATTTCAGATTGATTGCCCATTGTCACAGAAATAGGACTGAATTGTAATGCTACCTCTGAATTTGTTGCGCCAACTACAGTGTTTGATTCTTCAATAACATATGATGTTAGAGGTTGTCTTGCTGATGAAATACCAGCACCTGCAGGAAGAACGTATCTAAATTTATATACTTTATCACCAAGTGGTCTTGTGTCTGCTTTTCTAGTAATAAATGTCCTTGATGTTGCATCACCAATAACACCCACACCCATTCCACTTATAGCAGGATATAATGTATTAAGTTCTGCAGTTCCAGCAACGTTCAAATACCATTGTGATTGAGCACTATCAAATTGTATAGGATGACCTACATCACCAACTAATTTATCACTTACTCTACTTAAAATCTTAAGTGAACCACCAAGACTATTAATTTCAATTGCTTCTCCAGCAGAAGCATCACTAAATGTTGCTGCAACTTTAATTTGATCATCATTTAAACCATCAACAATTGCAAAATAAACTTTGTTTACTTCCAATCCATCAGGAAGTCTTGCATTGTCAGAAATAAATCTAATGGTCTCTCCATTGATAATTGTATGATCTGCAGTGGTTGTAATAATATTACTAGAAATACTATTGCCTGTGCCTACGCTTTTTCCTACATTAAACTCTTTAGATCCAGATAATTGACTTCCACCAACTACCTGTGTTTCAGGCATTACAATTCTAGCTGAATAATTTTTTACTCCACTATTGTCAGAAGAAACACCAACATTAATTGTATCATTACTTGCTGCGCCAATTCTATATCCTTGAACAAGAGTATTTGGTTTATCATCAACATTTGTTCTGTTGGCAAGATATAATTTAGTTGATGATCCTACACCTATAGTTTTAGAAACATCAATTGCATCATACTCAAGGTTGAAATTATCTGATGTAATTTCTTGAGGGGGAATAATATGAGTAATATATCCAACATCATCTTGAGCAAATGCTTTTTCTCTATAACCTAAAGAGTTTAGAGCAATTTCACCAAAGTTTGAGTTTGAGTTAGTAACAGAGAAATCACCACCAGACTCAGTTATAAATTGCTGCGCATAACCAATAGCAAATACAGAAACAATCTGAATAACAGAGTTATTTGATGCTTTTATGTGGAAACTGTAATAATCTGGATGATATCTTGCATCACCATCACTGTGAATATTTGGTGTTCCTCTAGTAAATGATCCATCAGTTTTATTATACTTAATAAATGCCTGATCATCTTTATTCAAAGAAACTCCAGTGAACTGTGCAACAACCATGGATTTAAATCCATCTGCTTTGCTGCCATCAGCGTGCATTCCACACATTCCATATACTGATCTCAATGATACATTAAAAATGTATGGAGAAGCAGATTTAACAGTATCAGTATCCAATGAAACTGATGCAGATGCTGGATTCTCTAAAGGATCTGCAGGTATTATTGGGACTTGATACGTAAACTCAAGAACGTTTCCAGAAGATGCATCTACCTTATTGATAGTGTCAACTACAAATTGACCATTATATGCACTATCATTACAATCATTCACCTGGAACATTGTATCAACTTGAAGTCCAGTAATTCCTTGAAGGTTATCAGGACCAGCACCTAAATTAACTGTGATTACTTCAGTTCCAGTTACTCCATCACCAGATTTAATTGTTGAAATTCCTACACTACCACCTTTTGGTCCAACAATTCTAAATTCATCAACTTTTGATTGAATATCAATACTAGATGATGGGAAGTCTGGTTCTATAGTTCTTCCAGAAGCAGGTCCATATGCAAGACCAACTTTCTCATAATACATATCAAGATCAGTTCTATCAAACTGCTTGTTTGTATTGAAGATATCATTTAAAAATACTTTATTTACACCATCTGCATATTCAAAACAAGTTACTTTATTATGTGAGAAATTGGGTACAAATTTATTATCAGTATAATCTTTATATACAGTTCCATTCAAATTACCATCAAAGAAAGTCATTTGCCAGAAATAACTTCCACCTGTCACTCTAAAAATAGCAGTTCTTTCAATGTTTGAATTAGTTGGATCTGGAACGTATAATGGTCTTATTTTTGTCTTTCTTAAATCATAACCAATAATAGACGTACCTCTGGGGATAATCAATCCACCATGAACACTATTTAATTTATATAAATCATTGGTTATTGATTCAATATCAAAATTTGAATTTGCATTAAATGCAGTAAAATCTGATGTTTCTACACCATTTCTTTGTAAAAAATTAGATCCAGATAAAGGAATAAAACCAGGTCTATTATCAACCAAGTGTTCACCTGGCATTAAAAGAATACTAGTTTTACCAAATCTATCATTATCTAGTCCTTTTTGATATGAAAATCTTGCTGCTTCAATCAGTGCCCTTTGAATTGTTTTAAAGGGTCTTGCAGCTGAATTTCCCTGATTTTCAATCGCATCAGTAGAATCAAGGTCATTAGGACTTACATACAGGATATTTCCACGAACATTTTTCAGGAAATTATCTAAGCGAGCGAGTGGCATCTTATTCGCAGAGTTCTATTATGACCTATTTATTCGTAAAAAAAGAGGGAGATTAATCTCCCCCTCTCACACTTCCTTCACACTTGCTTATTTATTAGCATCCATAATATATTCTACAGTATTTGCAATATCTTCCATTGCTTTTCTAAGATTATTTTGACCACCACTTTCTTGTAATTTGGGGTCCTGATCACACATTAATGTCCATCTCCATTCTTTTGAGTGCTCTGAATACCACAGATTAACTTTCATTATTCTATTAAAGAATGAACTTTCACACTTAAAATATAATCTAAGTTGATTGTATTTTTCATCTATGTATTTTTCTGCTGGAACATGTTTTTTATAAGGGTTTCTAGATTTTGTGTAGATTTTGTCGTATTTGTTAGGTGTTGGATACATGTTTACAATATAAGGTGTATTAATGCCACAAAGGCACCTTATATATCATAGGAGTGGGGGGAATTGAACCCCCACGACCTTATTGGTCAACAGATTTTAAGTCTGGTGCGTCTACCTATTCCGCCACACTCCCATCTTTGTTGTAAATTGGAGGATGAAATTGACAATACTCATTAAAAGTAATTTTCATCTCCTTATCAGTCAATCCTGCATTTTTTGCTGCTTTTGGAACATTCCATTTTGCATAGAATAACATTTCCATAGACTGTCTGGTTTCTGTTCTCATAGTTTTTAAAAGTAAAGGGGTCAAAAATTTTATGGAGTTTTTTTTACCCCTTTTTTGGAATTAAAGTAAGTTTTTGACCAGAGGTTCAGAATATGAAACAGCGTCTTCGTCCACCACAGCTCTGACTAACTCTAACACATTCATGAACTCATCTACATTATCACAATCAACTTCCCTAGTCTCACCTTCATTAGAGTAAAGGTAAAACTTACGTGCACACGTATCAACAACAACTTTTGTTAGATACTCATCCTCCATGTTATCTGAGTAGTAGTCATCTGGTCTGTAGGATGAGGTCATAGTTGTTTTGCTGACCTTTGTATTATAGGGCACTGTGAAGGTAGAGTCAAGAGCATGTGGACAGTTTTATTACTGGTATGCTGGGTTTGTTAGAATTTCAATCGCTGTTTCAAATGTATTTTTATCTTCTTGTGCTATCAAATCCATTCTTTTACCAGACCAATAATTAACTGCATGTCCCTTCTTCTGTTGTTTAACAGCATCAGCTGCATTTTGAAAAGATGTTACTCCAATATTATTATTAGAACCAGTACCCACTCTTAGGGTTACAATCTCATTTCTTAAATTTGTAATAGAAGTGGCACTTTCTGTATTTGCTGATGTATCAAAGGCAAACACATCACCTGTAAATGAAATTTTACCAGATGCTGATCCTTCAATAACAACAAATTGATCTAATGTAGGTGTAGGTGATGATTTTGATGTGGATAATCCATTTGCAAAAAAAGTATTTGCAAATCCAATACCTTCATTTGAGTTTGTAAGAAGAACTGTTTTTCTACCATCAAATGGATTATCTTGATTTATATTAATTGTTGGCTCAAGATGAGGGAACTGAGTAAACACCATGATATCATCAAATACACTTGCCATTCCAACATATTGAATACCAGAAGAAGTTGTAAATGCTGCACCAACAATTGATATTGTGTTCCCAACACCTGTTGCAAAATCACCAGATACATCTCTCACAAGAGCATGAGTTGTTACACCTGCTACTGCATTGAAAGAATCTAATAAAACTCCAGATGCACTACCACCTGTGATTGAATTTTCGAAAGAAACAACAGATCCTGCAGATTGAGAACTAAGAGCTGGAGGTGTTGGATTTCCATCTGCATCAGTTCCTCCAGTAAAAGTTAAACGAACAACTGCTTGTCTTGAAGAGTAGACCCCAGAAGTAGCAGTATGAGAACCATATACTGTTTCTAATGCACTAAAAGCAGCAGACTTTGAACTATGATATTGTGGTGCTCCAACAAAAACTCCAAAATCTCCTTTCTCCTCAATTTGACTTTTTTTAAGATTGATTGGATCTACAAAAATATTTAAACAATTTCCATCAATTTTTGCAGAGGGATCCTTGAATAGATTATACCTATCTAAAGATACCTGAGTTTGTGTTACTGACTCTGGCAAATTGAGTGTCTGATCTAATGAAGATATTCTTGATGATAAAATTCCCACAGCAACTGGATTATGTAATGCTGCTGGGTCACTATAAGTTGTTACTGCAAATCCCATTTAAATTAATTTTTTAAATATTTAGAGTTCTAACCACTGACTTGGATGAGTGGTTCCTTGGTGATAATCTGGTGATTGAATATTTAATGTAACTTTGATGTCGCCAGCAATAACAATTCTATCTGCCACTCTTTCTGCAATTTTCAATGTTTTATGATACATTGAACTAGGAAAGATTAGAACTGTTCCTTCAGTTGGTGTGAATGTATAAAAGTTACAATTATACTTGTTATAACCTTTAAGTAAATTTTTCTGCCCAGTTTGAAATAATCCACCAACCAATTCATTAGGATTTTCTCTCTGTACCGCACAAAATTTATCAGATGTGCTGTCACTATTGAGATAATAAACAAACCCAATGTTAGATTCATTGTGATCATGAGGATTCAATTCAGGAGTGTCTTCATAATGACATCCTACCCAAGATTTTGCTACATGATAAGATAAATGAGAATGGTCAACATTCAACAAATTAAAATATTCATCAATATTTTTTTTTAAAGATTGAAAAAAAGATTGATATTTATTGTGGACGAATATTCTTCCAGAATTTTCTGGACTCTCATTTTTATAACCATCAAACCAATATTTTTTTAACTCATTGAGATTTTTCTCTTTAAATTTATCATGACATTCAACTTCTCCTTGATATACTACCAAAGGAAAGATCTCATGAACAGCACCCATTACAATCCATTGATATTATATTCTACATTATCTCCTGGATAGTCATCAACTGTCAAGCCTTTATATTCAGAAATGTTTCTTGCTGTGTCTTTTCTTGTTCCATAAACAACATAAGAACAATTGATAGGTCCCGATAGATTATTCTTAATAGTTATTTGAGTACCCCATTCAATTTTTTCCATGTATAATTCCTGATAACATCCAATTGAAGTAAGAGTCACACCAATTGACTCAGGATCCACAAGATCTCTCCATACTCTAGGAAGTTCAATTACACTATTACCATTTAACTTACCTCTTAAATAAACCTCTGCTTCTGGTCCTTCAAGACAAATATATCTCAATCTATGACCATCTTTTGAGGGGTGAGAAATATCAAAACCTTTTTTAGAATTAGCAATGGTTGTATTATTGTTGATTCTTGTGGCAACATCACCAACTCCACTTAAAGTAAATGGACCAGTATATGTCATTGCACCATTGTATGCAAAAACACCATTAGCAGTAATATTACCATTACTAACAATATTACCAGTAGCATTAATATTGCCCAATACATTGGTAGTGTCAGCAAATACATTAAAAATAGGAATATTACCAGCAGAATGTTGGAGATACATTTGTGCAGTTGCTACACCATCACAATGAAATCCAACATAATTTGTTGCATTATTAAAAAGGTATGCTCCAAGATCCAAATTTTTAAATGTATAGTCACCAGGGACAGTAAGATACCATGCTCCTTCAATTGACAATTTATCAAAGTCATAGTTTGTAGAACTAAACTGTGGTCCAGCAAAAGTTCCAAAGTTTTCAAATCTAAAAGGCAAAGAACCTTCTATGCCACCCTCAGGTGTTCCTGGGAATAAACCTCTCCAAAAAGACATTAGATGCTTACCTCTGTTACTAATTTTTCTACGTCAATTCTTTCAGCATAGACATGGTAATGACAATGAATTGGCATACCAGGTCTTGATCCAACAACTACTTCATTTTTTGATACTCTTTTAATTATAAGACTTTGTTCAGCACCTACAGGAGTTAATGAAACTGTAATAGAATTTGGATTTACCAGATTCTTCCAAACTTCTGGCAACTTAATAGTGTCATTGTTCTTTAATACGCCTCTAACGTACACACCATTTTCAGGTCCTTCAAGACACGCATAAACCAAATTAGTATTTGGTTGTGTTGGATGTGGAATGGAAAAGTTTTTTACTTTTGCCATAATCACTTCAGCATAGATGACCTTTGACTTTATAATCTTAGCATTAAGAAGAAGGTCAACTTTTAAGAAACTTTTTATCCTTGCAAAACTAGTGACAAAAAGTGCATAAAAGGGTGTCAGCATTGGTGACTTAACAGTATCAGCATTACCTGTCTGACCTGCCATCAATGAAGCTTCTTCAAATATATTTCCAGGAAGAAATTGTGTTGGATCACCAACCATTTCTGGACCTTCAATATACGCTGAACCTCTTACTCTAAGTGGTCCTCTACCAAAAAGTTCTGGTTTACCATCTCCAACATTTAATTGTCCACCTACCCCTAAATTTCCTGTATTTGACATTATACTAAATTCCTATTTAAATTCCTGTTGGTGATTGTCTAGATTCATTATCTGAACCTCCTCCTTTTGATGGACTTGCTACTGCTGAACAAGCTGAATCAGCACCATCCTTCAAATCTAATACTCCCCCATACACATTGCAAATACCCTTGCCAATTACTTCAACTGTTTTATCAGAGAATATCTTTACAGAAACAGGACATTTGATATCAATCATTTGTCCAGCATCTAATATAATTTTCTCATTGGTTCTCATCTTGATAATACCATTTTTACCATCTTGACCATCTGCTACCATCTCAATATTTTGAGCAGACATTCTTATCTTTCCAGATGGTGCTTTAATGATGATATCACCACTATTTGCTTCCAAATAAATTCCAGGGTCTCCTTTTTGAACTGCATCACCTGCTAATACTTGAAATGATCCAGTAGATCTACAAGTTGTAGAATTTCTTTGCCATGTCTGACCAGTTTGTGTAAGTGCAATGTAATGCTGAGAAGAAGGATTATAGTAATTACTAATATAAACACTGTCTATAAAATTATCAGCCCTAAGATGACCAAACATGATTTCGCCATCTTTAGTCCCTAGTCTATATGCTTCATAATTAATTGCCTCTGCCATTAGAATTTACCCACACAATCTACAACTGAAATTACTTTTTCCTGATCCAAGATTTCATCATCATCTACTCTATCTATACAAAGTTTTGGAAGGAGAACAGCATTTCTACCAGTAGAAGTTATAATGGTAATTGTTGGCATCACTTGATAACCTTGACCACCCTCTGTGACCACCACATCAGTAATTCTTCCAAATTTATCCACAACAAGTTGCGCTTTAGCACCAAGATCTGGATTAATTGATATTGTATCAGTGGATTTATATCCACTTCCTGGTGATCTAATTATAACATCGCACAGATATAAAAGAACAGGGTAAGTTGATTCTGATTTAGGTGCATCAGGACACTCAGTTACTGTGAAACATCCAGCATTAATCATTACATGAGGAGATCCTCCTAAAATATTTTCTCCTCCGCCTACACTATCAAAAGGTTCTGTTATTACAGATGTTCCTGGTGGGAGAATTACAGTATCACCTTCATTAACACATACTGTAGTTCCAACAGGATAAGGAAGTTCTTTCCTGCCATCAACTCTGGTTACTCTAACATCACATTTATCAGCATAAGTTCTTCCATCACCCCCATGACTACCATCAGGTCCAGATAAGTATCCTGTGCCTGGTTCCTCAACAATAATATCTACAATGCCTATACCAGGACCATTGGTTCCACCAAGTGGATGAGGAACAAGAACACCAGTAGCTCCTGGATCTCCAGGGTAGGGTCCAGGGAATGGGTTCCAGTAACCTGGACCAGGAGTAAGTGGGCCACCAATATTAGGTGTTAGTCCACCTGGGTCAGAAGGACCAGGACCACCTCCACCTCCACCAGGACCAGGATCAAATCCACCAGGACCAGGACCAGGATCAGGACCAAATCCACCAGGTGGAGTTCCAGGACCAGGATCAAATCCACCAGGACCAGGACCAGGACCAATTGAACCAGGTGGAGTTCCAGGACCAGGACCAAATCCACCAGGACCAGGACCAGGACCAGGATCAAAACTACCAGGAGGAGTTCCAGGATCAAAACTACCAGGAATTCCAGGACCACCAGCCCCACCTGATCCAGGATCAAAACTACCTATATTAGTGCTTGATAAAGGACTACCTGTTTGACCAATCAAATCTCCAATAAATTTACCATCATGTATAAACACAGCAGGTCCAACATGAGGACCACCACCTCCAGAAGGAACAGGACCAGGAACCCAAACACCTGGACCCAATGTTGTAGTTCCAGGATGTGGATGAAATGTATGATTACTTCCAGGTCCAGGAGAAAGAATTCCAGGAATTTCTCCACCATCGCCTCCACCAGAAGGAAAAATTATTTCTCCAGGTCCAGGTGGTGTTGGCGTTAAAGGTCCTGGTGTTGGTGTAATTTCAATACTTATGGGATCATCAGTCCCAATACCAACAAAATCATCATCATCATCATCATCTTTTAATATATAAAATATTGATCCATTTTTTCTTTGTTTAAATTTACCTATTTTTGCAGTAATGACTAAATCATCATAGTCATTATCACCAAGTTCTGGTTCATTTATTTTTTCCTCTGTAACTATTACTCTTGTTTGTGGTGATAAATTAACTGTACCTGATGCTTTACCTTCTTCATCACCACCCCCAGGTTCACCCAAAGGAACAAATCCTTGCTCATCGTCATCTGAGTCAACTTGCCAATTATTTTCATCAGTAAATGCACCTACTGCTGTTTCGTAAAGTTTAGGTGCTAAAAGAACACTATCATCATATCTCCATTGTGTTTGTGTAATTATATCTTTTGCAAATTCTGAAAGATCTCTAATGTCACCAGCACGATATGCTTCTCTATTACTTGATTTTCCCTTTTTTTGTTTTTTACCCAAGAAAAGATTCTTAATAGCAACACCATCTAATGCTGTACCAGCATCATCTGGATCATCATCATATTTAAATCTTAAATTAATTGACCCAACTCCTCTTAGAACAATAATTCCATTTTCATTAACAGCAAAAACTGCATTTCCACTTTCAATTTCTAACTCAGAATTAACATCATCACCATCACCATCTCTAAAAACAAGATTTTTGTTACCCTCTTCAAATATTGTTTCATTTGTATTTTTTTTGTGAAGACCTTGAAAACTTAATGGCACTTCCTCAGCTTCATCTTTTACTTCTATTTCTTTTTTCTCAATTCTTATTTTTATTGTTTCTCCATCAGCCCTAACTGTTTTTCCATTATCAGTAACTTTTAATGGTCTCTGTAATGGGTCTCCTGTTAATGCAATGAAACCCCTTACATCATATTTTTCATCTGGAACAACTTTTTGTCTCTGAGAGACAGTTAAAGCACTAGTGTCAATAGGAACAGTTTCAATTGTTGTTGTATTATTAACATTTTTTGTTGCATCAAATGTAACTATTTTAGCAGATTCACCTTGTGATCCTATCCTATTAAAAGTAACTCCATTAATTTCAACAGAATCCAAAGAAATTCCATTAGTATTTGGATTATCAATTACATCAAGGTTAATTCTAGCTCTTACATTACCTGTAACCTCAATACCTCTACCATCATCAGTAAATCTAGCAATCCCCCCTTCAACATTCTCAATATTGATTGCAGCATTTGTATCATCACCATCACTATCTTTTAATCTAATTTTTCTACCATTATTTGTAACTCTAATTGAATTATTACTACTATTAAGATTTGTATAATTAAGTGGGAATATTATTGTGGTGTCTGAAAAAGTAGGTGTTGTTGATTCTGGTCCTCCTTTAACAGGTTTGAAAGTAGTATCATCTGGAGTATAGTCAAAATTTGTATTATATCTATCTGAAATACTAGTGTCTTTAATAGCAAAAGCAATTCTAGGATGCTCTGCTCTACTATTTGTGCCATCTTGTATAAAAAATTCTTCAATAACAAATTCAATTTGATCATCACCCCCTCTTACAGATAATTGATTTCCATCTGTTCTTTGATTAATTCTTGAAAAACTTGGACCCAATCCATATGATGGTGTTCCATATGCTTGCATTCTTGGGCTGAATGGTGTTGCTGCTATTGATGAACCAGGTATATCTGTACTAAATGGATAGAGTGGTACATTTGAGTCTGCAAATGGACCAAATCCTATATTATCAGGTGTTCCTATTGGCGTTCCTGAATTTCTATTTGATCTTTTGTTATTACCTGGACGAATTTGTCCATAAACTGGTCTTATAACAGCACCTCTTCCTTTTCCACACCTATCAACTACTCTAGCTCTTGTATTATCATCATATCCAATACCAAAAGATTTCATATCAACACCAATAACTTCCCCTGCTGTACCAATAACTAAGTTACCAGCAGCTCCTGAACCATCTTTTGACCCAAAAAATTCTAAAGTTGGAGGTCCACAAGCAACTTCATCAGTATTACAATCATTAGTGAATACATCAGAGAAATCAGTTTCTGCTATTGAATTAAAATTATCAAGCGCTTGAAGTCCTAGTTGTTGAGGTTTTTGTGCAAAATTCTTTGCCTTATCAAAAATGCTTGTAAAATCTGTGGCACTAATAGCACCTGAACCACTTACAATGCTCCATTGATTAATTTCATTGAGGTCTGGTTCATCATCACATTGTAAAAATGAAAGAATATCTGCAACTAATGATAGTACATCAGTTGCAATGTCTAATCCTTCTCCAGCAAGATCTACAGCACCACTAACTAAATCACCAATTCCACCTAAAGCATCACCAATAACACCACTTAAAGTGCCAAGAATTTTACCAACAAATGTTTCAACAAAACAAACTGGTACATTTACAACTCTCTCAACAGCATCCTTCACAAAACTTTTGATCATATTTAAAAGTTGACCAAAAAGTTTTCTAAAGAAACAAGATATTGTATCTAATACAGTATTGGATACTTTCTTAGCAGTATTCATTTCATTAGGCAGAGAAACAGCATACACTGCTTGAAATCCTTTAGTTATTTTATCCATAACTTGCTTCTCAATCATCTCATACACCCATTTTATACCTGATGCAATGAATTCAGATACTATATTAATCTTAGTGTTAATTTGAGATTGAAGATCCTCAAGTTTATCTGATTGTTCCTCACCAAGATTATTAATTGATCTCTTCAAATTTTCAATAGATTGGATTGCTTTTGATATTTCCAATTGCATTCCGCTAATTGGAAGAGTGGCATTTGCATCAGGGATAGCACCTGGTAGAACAGCTGGTTCTTTTATTTGTTGTTTATTTTGTTCAGTATTTGTTTGTTTGCTTCCTTCTACAGAATTATCAACACTTGATGCAGCAGTATTAGCATTTGTATCACTTACAGCATCAGTATCACTATTAAGAGATTGAGTTTGAGTTGTTTCTGCTGTTAATCTTGATCCCCCAGCACTTGGTTCTTTTCCAGTAAAAGGTATAAATCCTATATTAGGAACTCCTTCCATTACCTTGGTATATTCATTATACCCAATACATCCCATAATAACAGGTTGTTGTGCATCCTCCCCATCAAGAAAGAAACCAAATACAAAAGTTCCCTCAGTTATATTTGATGATTGGGATGCACCATTGTTTCCACCACCTGCTGTGACAGGATACATCAAAGATGCAAAAGGTAGTTCATCGTCTGGAAGATCATTTTTACTCGCAGTATGGTAACCCATAATACGAACTCTATATCTTTCACCATATCCATTATTTTTTGCAGCAGATTCAATCTTTGATTGACTATCTTTCAAAAAACCAGATTGATTATTTTTCCAAGTGTCCTTAGGCGCAACTTGTCCTATCCACCATACAAAACCATCTCTTCCTACAAAATTTGACTTAAAAAAACCTTGTTCAATCATGATTGTACACCATATGAATCTCTAACCAGTGTAAGACTAGTAAAGGTTTCTGATCTTGATAATGAATGGCAAACATGAGCAACTAGATATTTTCCACTTGTTTTAGTATTTATTGTTGCTTTACCATCTTGTGCTCTCAATTGATCATATGTTACATCAATCATATCACCAGCTCTTATTGAAAAATCACCTGGAATAGTAATCTTTGTTTGAATGGTAAACAATTGATTATATCTCATAACATGCTGAACTAAATTTTTTCTAACATCATCATTTGGGATGTTATTTCCATTATCATTCCTATAATTTTTAATCATATCATCACCTGTTCCTGATTGATTAAAACCCACATCAATAATAGTAGTCATCAATCTTGTTGGAGTTTGTGTAAAATCTCTATCAACAAGGTTTCCTGCTTCCAAATTGCTTTTTCCCGCAGTTTCAATTTTTCCCTTTTGTTTAGTTATATCAAATCCTTGCACAATATAATTAAAATTTGCTGGATTATATGCAATGGTTCTATTGTTATATACACCAAGTGCCATGTTCTGCTGCAAATCTATATCAGCATCAATAGAGTAAGAAACAATCTTACCATCATATCCCTCAGGAAGATCTGGAGTATTTGTATAGATAAATTTTTTCTTTGACTCTTGTTTTAGCAATATATCAATAGATTTAAAAAACATACCATCAATAGTTTGATAAAACAAATATCCAGCAGATCCACCTGTTCCTGGTCTTGAACCTGCTGATGACGGAATTGATTTTGATGCTAACCAAGTTAAAATATAGAAAGGTTTCCTATCATTCCCATAAAAATTATAATTTCCTGCTGTATCATCAACATCTATAGACATAGATGGACCTAACAATCCAATAATAGATCCTACATGCGTAGAAATTGGCGCATCTTTATATCTTCGTACAACTCTTGTCTGTTCATTTGCAAAGTATTCTTTTGATGCAAAATCAAGGAAGTATAAATCTTTTTGTGTTCCAGGAGATCCATTTCTTACTCTATTAATGTAAAGACCATTTGTAAAACTTAGTTTTATATCATTAGCATCAGAAATTTCTATGTCAGTTCTTTCACCACCTCTTATAGGTAGACCATCTAATAAACTTTTACTACCACCCAGTGCTTCACTTGTCTCAAGTCCTGTCTCAACAATGACTGCAGTTGCTGTGACAGTATTTGAAAGAACACTCTCATAGTATCTAAACTCAGCTACAATAGCTGATGCCTCAACATATTGTCCTCCATTATTAGGACTTATTTGAAACTTTTTTATATCTCCTGGTTTTGAACTATTATCTATCATTATCCTACTTTATAGAGCAATCCAAGAAGTTGTTTCTTATAGTAACTATTTAACAAGCCACTGGATGAACTAAATGATCCTGCGCTGGATCCACCACCACTTGGAACTGGTATAGGAATAGGACCTTGATCTTGTATTGGAACAATTATTTCTTCATCAGTTCCATCCTCATATGCTGCAAATTTTTCAATATTACCAGTGCTCTTTTGTCCTTGAGATGGAATTGAAACTGAACCTTGGTTACTGGTATCAGTGCTTGTTTGACCCTGAGATGGAGTTGATGCAGTATCTTGATTTGTAGATACATTCTCAGATTGCATAGGAGCACCTTCATTACTATCTGTTGTTGTTTTACTTGAAGGTTGTTCACTTGATAAATTATCTCCTCTAGGTACTTTAATATTTTTTAAGTAAGCAGCACTCACACCCTTACCTGCAAGTAGATCTCTAATGACTGGTCCTCTGCGTCCTACCTGTGTGTAATAATCACTGTCCTGTATTTCTACAGCAGCAGTTTGAAAATCACCACTCTTTACTGCAGCAGCAAATTTGGGAAAATCTTTATAGAAACTACCACCCATATTAAAAGCAAGATCAATTAATGCTGCTTTTTGTTGAGCATTTCCTTTATTATATCCTGGTATTGCCTTTGCTTGTACTAAATGCTTTTGGAAATCTTTATCAAATAACTTATCTGCTTCTGATTGACTAATTTTAGAATTCATATCATAACCATCACCAGAAACAATTAAATGACCATACCCAATTGTTGGAAATCCCTTGCTATCCTTATATGCCTGATGAACGCCACCAACAATATTAGACCCCTCATGAATCTTAATCATCTCTTTGGCAAAATTAATTTCACCACCTTTAAGTTTTCCTGAAGCAGAACCTGATTTTGAGTTAGATGAAGAATTCATCATTGGTGTCTGTGGTTGAGCAGTAGGTTCAGTTGCTTTTGCATCTGTCCCTTCTTTTTCTTCATTATTACTAAAAACTTCTTTTCCAAAGAAAAATACTCCTTTCTTTTGACCCCACTGTTCTTTATAATCATCCCAAGGAATATTGGGATCTCTCAAAAGTGGTCTTCTCCCAACTCCCATCTTATTTGCAATTGGGTCTTCAATTGTACCCAAACTAGGAACTGCGTTTAGCAATACTGACAATCCTTTGTTGGCTAACGTTTCAGCAATTATACTACCAGCAACACCTCCTAATAAATTAAATATTCCACTTTGTCCCAAAACTGGAACAGCAGATGCTGCTGCAAATCCTGCTGCATATCCAAATAAATTTGCTAATGATGTTACTATTGCATTAATAGGTGATTCTCCAAGACCATATTTTATTATAGTTTCTATTACAGTAAGTATTCTATCAAGTGGTCCTAAATTACCACCGCCTGCTTTTCTTGCCTTCTTTAAAGATTCAACACCACTTAATAATTGTTTATTTTTTCGTGCTTTTTCAAAATTACTTGAAACAAATTCAATTGCAGAGTCTTTTGCTTTTCCTGGATTTTTAATTAAATCAAAAAATTGTTTTAGTAAATCATTTTTTTCAACAACTTTTTTAACAGTTGGAACAATTTTTTTCTGAAGGGTATCTAATGCCTCCTTTTGAGTTTTATCTTTAAGGTTTTTTAGTCCTGCACCTACCTCTTTAGCTTGATTTACTACATTACCAGGAAATGACATGAATGCATTTCCAATAGATTTAGCAGAATCTACTAAACCAGATCCAAATTGCTTTGCCTTAGATCCAGCATCACTTAATCCCTGACCAATTCTACTAAAAAATCCTCGTGGTTTTGGTTTTACATTTGTTACAGATTGTTCACTTAATTCTCTAGTGATTATTTCAGCTGCTTCTTCAGAAGATGCTTTAAATGCGCTATCTGGTAATCTAGATTGCCTTATAGCAAACTCTTCCATTTCTTGAGCAATTTTTTTCTCAAGACCTGCTCCTTCTAAACCTTCTTGAATTGCTCTAGAAGTAACTAATTCTTGGAATGCCTTTCTTCTTATTTCTTTTACTGCTGATCTTTCTGCTGCTTCTCTAGCTGCCTTTTCTGCTGCTTCTATTGCTGTTGTTTCTGTTACTGTTTCTGCTGTTTTCTGACCTGTTTTTTTTGCTGCTGTTTCTGCTGCTTTCTGACCTGTTTTTTTTGCTGCTGTTTCTGCTGCTTGACCAGCAAGTTTCTTTGATAAATTTTCAGATGCCTCTTTTAATACTTTAGAACCTTTTTGAGCAACAGTTTCTAAAAAATTAAGAAGGGGTTTTCCCAAACTTTCAAAAACTTCAGCAGCTGCCTTAGTTAATTTACCAAGCAATTCTTGCGCAAAATTTAATATTGCTTTTCCTATTTTTTTTAAACCATCCCCAATTGCACTACCAGCTTTTTTTAATAAATTTCCTATTGGCCTCAGTGCATTCTTTATACCACCTTTAATTAATTTTCCAATACTCTTTACACCACCTTTTATTAGTTTGAATATATTTGTAATTGATTTAACAAATGATTTTATTGTAGCTTTAATTAATGTGTATACAATAGAAGTTTTATCTCTTAAAAATTCAAACGCTTCAATTATTTTTTTAATATTTTTTAAAACAAGTAAAAGTAATCCACCCAATAATATATTTTTTAAGAAATCAAATATATTAAATTTTTTACCCACTGCACCAATAGATCCAGCAAGAATACCTGCTGCCCCCTTTGCCTTTTCTAAAAGTGCTTCCCTGTTAAACCTTCTTGCTTTTTGATTAGATTCTTTTCTTGCTTTTCTTGTATTAAGTTCTGCTTGATATTGTTTCTTTAGGGCATCATCTATTGAAGATGATATGTTTACAAGATTGTTGATTTGGGAATTTATTTTTTCATAACCAATCTTAGATGTAACTTGTTCTAACTTAGGTGTCTCTGGTTTTGCAGGCGCCTCTTTTTTAACTAGTGCCCCTGCACCACCCATCATACCTTGTTGTGGCATGATTTCTGCAGATTGTTCTTCTCCTTGTTTTGCAAGTGCGCCACCTTTCTTCTTCTTTCTACCTTTAACTAAATTTTTTGCTTTGTCTTTTACTTTACCTTTGACAAAATCCTTAGCTTTATTAGTTGCTACTTTCTTTAGTGTAGATTTTGCTGCCCCACTAGCAAGTGCTTTACCAATAGCAAGAATAGAACCTGATATAATAGCCATCTTATCCTACTAAATTATAGATTGATTTTACAATCATAATCTCATTATTATTTGGATCAACAGATGATATATTTGGGACACCCTTTCCTTGACTTTTTGACCCAGATTGAGGAGGATTCACACCCTTAGCTGGAGTTTTAACAACCTTTACTTTTGTTTGTTTTTGAGCTGGCGCACTTGGAGATGCTTTTGTTGTAGAGGGTTTGAATGATGCATTTGTTGATATCTGAAGTTGTCTATTATCAGTAGAATCCTCTCTAAAACTTGACATCATTGGTTTTCCATCATCAGGTGACACTTGGACAGTTGATTCTCCAGGTTTACCTGGTTTGATAGAACCATTTAAAACTTTATTTGGATCAACCTTCTCTCCTTTTTGATATGTCTGCAAATGTAAGTGTGTGTTGCTATATGCGTTTGCTGCTGTACCAATAGGAATTAATTTACCAATCATTTTACCTTTTTTTACAGTATCACCAGGTTTATAATGTGGTGTCATATGCATATATGTTGCCAAAAGTCCATTGCCATGATTTACACTTAAATTTGCTGTGTATCCAGAACCTCCTTCATATGGATAATTTGGAGAACTTGCCACAACTTTTCCATCAGCCATTGATACTACAGGAATTTTTGGATCATCTTTATATGGTGGATTTTCTGTCATATCAATGCCAGCATGAGGACCATAATTTCTTGGAGCACCATATAATTGTGCTGCTCCTTTACCAACACTTCCTCCAGGAAGTGGATTTACAATTCCACCACCAGAAAATCCTTGAATCCCACTGACAGTTTTTGGTTTATTAGTTCCACCACCTGCAGCGTTCATTGCGAGTAAATTGTTTGCACCATATTTCTGAACAGCACCAGTGCTCATTACAATCTCACCTGGTTGTGCTGCAATTAACTGAGTATCAACACCAGCTCCAGTAATATTAATTCCACTACTGTTATTAATAGAACCACCAGAGGCATAAGATTTAATTACATTATTGGTCTTAGAACCACTAGAGGAGTATGATTTAATTACATTGTTATTAGAACCACCAGTAATATTTTTTACAGAACCACCAGAGGCATAAGATTTAATTATATTATTATTAGAACCACTAGTAAAATTGTTTACAGAACCACCAGAGGAGTATGATTTAATTATATTGTTATTAGAACCACCAGTAATATTTTTTATAAGACCACCAGAAGAGTATGATTTAATTACATTGTTGGGTTTAGAACCACCAGCGGAGTAGGATTTATTTACATTATTATTTTGAATGTTAATTACTTGACCACCTCCTGATAGTGCCTGAACAGGAGGAGCACCTCCTTCTGACTTCTCTTTTTTAAATGGATCAAACTTAGGTATCTCTGGGATATCTGGTATCTCTAATTTTGGTGCTTGATCAGGTATATTTTGCAATGGATCTTGCCCAAAAAGTGCAAGTGCATCATTAATTCTATCTTCAATAAAATTCAAAGCTCCATGAATAGGTGCTATTATAAATTCATTAATTGGATTAAGAACAAAGAAATTAAATTCATTAGTGAATGCATTCACTGCCCTTATTAAACCATTCATAAATTCAACTACACTGTTTAGTGCGTCAACAAATGGTTGCAGCATCTTTGCAGGATCTTTTAAAACATTAAGTAAGAATGCAACAGCACCACCTAAAAGAATATTTTTAAAGAAATCACCAAACATATCAAATAAACTTTTTACAGGTTTAACAACTTTTTTACCTACATCCTTTACTTTTGATTTACCACCACCTTTTTCTAACTTTGCTTCTTTTGATTTTCTTTTTTGCTTCTGTTCTTGTTTATCAGAATCATCCTCTTTCTTTTGGCCTAGTAAATATTGTTTATTTAAAGTATCATAGATACTTTCCATGTTTTTTTGAAGAGAATTAAGAGTTGGCGAGAGAAGATTAGCAACCTTCGTTCCATCATCTTCTTCTTTTATCTCTGCCTCTTTTTCATCATCAGTAATATCCTCTACTGATTTAAGTGCAGGAGGAAGTGCCCTTAACCCAAAATCTGGTTTCTCTTCTTTTTTCGTTTCTTTTGTTTTAACTTTTTCTTTTGCTTTACCAACAAAAGAATCAAAATTTATCTTCTGACCCTTTATAACAAATCTACCTTCACTTCCTTTTATTCTCTTAAATTCATCTGTAATAAGTTCAATTTCTTCAGTAGGCATTTGACTTTCAGTCATTCTGCCTGCAATCATCTTCTCTTTTAAAAGGGTCTTATATGTTCCGTAATCAATATCCTTTGTAAACTCTAATCCCAACATCACCAGGATTCTTGGATCAATATCTTCCTCTACTAATTTCTCTTCTTTAGTAGTGTCAGTTTTAACAGCAGTAGCAGTTGAATTACCACCCTCCTCTTTCTCTATAACATTCCCAGTAAAATCTTTCATTCCTTGATCATATTTTACTTCATCATAGTATCCTGAAAGTCCTAGGGATACATCAATAAAGTCATTATCTTCACCAGAAATAATTTTTTCATCTATATCCTGCTGCTCATCCTCTGATAAATTCTCGTAGTAAAACTCTAATTTTTTGAGATGATCTTCTGTAAGATTGGAAAGCAAATCCTTTCCAGTTTCTTTCTCATTAATTTTTAGTAGTTTTACTACCTTACTATCCATTTCTTGCCTTTGCCTTTTGTTCTTCGTCTTTCAAGTGTTGTTCAAGAAGCAAAATATAAACATCACGCTCCCAAGGCATCATGTTTTCAATATCAGTTAATGAATATTTATGATACTGCATCAAGGCAAAATTAATTCTAAAAAATGACTCAAGATTCATATGAGCCATTGCTACGCGAAAAAACTAGATAAACCCTCCAACGTTACTTTATTTTTCTTCTTGGTGTTTGGATTCTTTATGTCAACTACATGAGAAAGTTTAGGCATTGTGTTAAAGAATTTTTCAATCTCTTTAAATTGATTGGAGTTCATCTGCTCTAAAAATTCTACCACTTCTTTTGTGCCTACATCATCAGTAGACCATACTTCTTCTTCATCATAAATTTTATCAACACAAGATGCAATCAATTCAAATGATTGGTCCATATCAGGAGAATCAAATTCAAAATTATTTTTTACAAATTGATCAAGAGATGGATACTTCATATCCATCTTAAGTGTATCATTAATTTTTACTGTCTTACTATGTTCTTCATCAAATTTTATTTCAATGTCCTCAAGATTAATAGTTACCTTAACCTCAGTCTCTCCATCATCTGGACAAATAATATTTACCTCTACTTCCTCACCAACAGACTTACCTCTAATATTTAAAAACAAATATTCAATATCAAAAGTTGGAAGATTTTCTATACCAACATTTTTTGTCTGAATACAATCTGATATGACTGCTTTGATTGCATTGGTAATTTGTTTTGAGTCCTCTGTTTCTAAAGCAAGCACTAAAAGTTTTTCTTCTTTCACTAAGAAAGGTCTAAATTTAATCTCTTGCCCAGAAGAAGGAAGTTTCAACTCATAAGTTGGTGTAACAATTTTTGGTAATGGCATACTATTCTATAATAAGTTCAGTCAGTTTATTTATTAGTTTTATGTGAGGAGAGGATTATCATTAAGACCATAAGTTTTTGATTCCATCACATATCTTGCGAAAGAAAATTCAACATTTAATTTTAAAAGATCACTTGATGTGTAAGAAAGATTCATTGAATTTGTAGCAATAGGAAAAGCGTCTATAAATTGATATTCTAATGCTCTTCCATTGAGATTTTTCTCAAACTTTGTTACATACAAAGGTTCCTTATAATCAATTGGATAATTAGCTCTAAATCCATTTTCAACACTTCTATAACTATCATTATCACCTCTGCTAGATTTGCCAGAAATAAAATCCATCCATGATTCAAAGAATTCAACTATTTTATAATCACGGTCAACATAAAATGATAATGATACTTGATTATTATACATTCTTCTGTAAGCCATCTTTTCACTTACTCCCATATAATCAGAGGTGACCTCATGAGTAGCAAAAGAAGAACCAGGAAGTACAGCATCAGTGCATGATATATTTACCATCTCTTGAATACCAGATGCTCCTTGCCATTGAATGCCTTTATTTGATATTAATCTAGATATTACTGGACCAGGAGGTATAATATATACTTGATAAACAGATGTCTGCGCAACGTGCATTAACTTCGATTGAAGTTCTTGTACATTATAGTGTCTTGGATTTGACGCTGGCATCTATAAATAAACTTGATTACTATTACTATGTAGACACAACGTGGGCGGAAGTTACAAGTCTATTTTTAAACCATCAAATCCCCAAAAATATCAGGGTAATTCAAATAATATAATTTGTAGGTCAAATTGGGAAAGACAATTTTGCCTTTATTGTGATAAAACTCCTAATATTTTAAGATGGGCATCTGAAGAATTTAGTATACCATATGTGTCACCCACTGATGGAAAAGTCCATAGGTATTATCCTGACTTTCTTATTGAAGTGAATGAGAATGATAAAGTGAAAAAGTATGTGGTTGAAGTAAAACCTAAAAAACAAACTACTGAACCAAAAAAACCAAAAAAAGTTACTAAATCATATCTTTATGAAGCAGCAACTTATGCAGTTAACCAAGCAAAATGGAAAGCAGCAAAAGAGTTTTGTTTGGATAATGGGGTTGAGTTCAAAATTATAACAGAGGATGAACTCTATGGAACAAGAGGACTATCTAGAAAACACAGAAAATAGATTAGAATATGTAGTTGATGATATTATCAACAAATCATCTTCTGATGATAGAATGATTGCTTTGATTGAAGTTCTTACAGAAACAGAAGTGGTTCCAGATGTAGGAAGGTATTATACATTTGTATATAAACCCAAAACACCAAGAATAAGATATGATCAAAACCCTTTAATTGCTTGCTTATCTATAGATAAATGGGGATTTAAAGGATTGAACTATCACTGGGGTGAGTTTAGAAACTACACATGGGAAGAAATCATTGGCAATTTACATGTCATCTACCCACTTGAACTGAAAGATGCTAGATCAATTCCATATCAAAACTTCTTAATAAATAACTAGACGATAGGTATATCAATGTCCACACCCTTCACATTGGAAACCAATAGTTGGATTTCTACATCAAGTAGTCCAGAACTTTTTGTTGCGGAAAAGGTATTAAAAAGAGTAAAGGGAAATAATCAATCAAATTTAACTAATGAGACAATAAAAATACATTTTAATTTAAGCACTGGTGCTCTTGAATTTAGAGATAGCAATAATAATTTAATAGTATCTTTTAATAAGGATTCTAGATCTCCAGATTTTACATCAGATGATTATGATCAATATTTTAGTGAGACCAATGCATCAACACGTGGACAATATGATACATTACTTACTTGGTCCAAACAACAAGCACTTGCTATAGCGTTTGATGATGGTCCAGAATCTTACGAAAGAATATCAACAGCTGTGCTATACAGAAGCACTGCAAACTCATCAAATGCACCAGAATCTTCTAATGCAGATGGTTCTGACAACAATACCAGTGATGCCAATCCAACATTCCCTGCTCCAATAGCTGGTAGTGGGTCAGGTGGATCTGATTTATTAAGATATCCATTAAGAGTTCCTAATCTTGGATATGATTTTATAAGAATTACAGCATTTAAATATCAACCAGGTGGAAGTGAATCATTATCACTTACAAATCCTAATAGAGGTGATAGGCGTGGAGATACCTTAGAAACTA